>LXNJ01000114.1_pt1 | contig 55792 bp, 67 predicted proteins | sample 809081 | NCBI WGS metagenome assembly LXNJ01 (sample SAMN04870510, study PRJNA318959) | sponge metagenome | biome: sponge; feature: marine sponge reef; material: water | host: Petrosia ficiformis | place: Greece: Milos, Mediterranean Sea | collected 2013-05-29 | depth 5-7 m
GGTCATGGCCGGATCTTCCTTAAAGACTGGACTATTATCGTAGCAAGGACTAGCGGGCAGAGGTGTAGCTGAGCCCGGCGGAGTATAGGGATACATTACGGCTCCGAGGCAATAGGTTCCATATCCAGTGTTCGACATATTGAAATTGTCAATTTTAGTCGTATTTCGTGCATTACCGCTCCACACAAACACCCATCCATTGGCAGGAGGTATTCCATACAACCAAATCGTAATAGGTGTTTTTCCGGATGGCCCCTTCCCCATTTCCATCACCGGTCGAGTTCAAATCACCACAATCCAACCAAAACCCAGAGGCTGTATCACATTTTGGCGATACATCCTCCATGGTTATCAAGGTCATAGCGAAGCTTGTGTCAACCGTTCCGTTGTAATTTTCAACGAACATGGTCTCGTTGTTTGTGAGCGTGATCCCTTCACAATCTCGAAAGACAATCATGTGGAAAACATAGGCCCCAGCATTAGGTCCTGACTTAATACATTCCCAAGTAATCTCTCCACCCATTAGGTGAGAGGCCTTTGATGTATTTGTCATAAACAGCCCGAGGAGCAGGAGGAGAAAACCGAGCTTCTTCATTTACGTGTAATTCTATTCTTGTACCAATTCTGTTGCAATTTACTGAATTCGAGGTCAATGGCTTACTGAGGAGCGAATTCCGTTAGCTAGAGAATAGTATAAACAAGAAAACAAGCCCGAATACAATCAAATAAACGAGTCCGGCCAGAGCTAAGGTCTTCAATATCCTTGAAGGCCGATGTTCAGGAGGAAAGTCATTTTTGAAAACCAACTTGTAATTAAAGAAGGCTATGAGTGGGGCAATTAAAAAGCTAACTATGGTCGCTAAATCTACGAGAGATCTTAATTGTCCAACAAAAAACATCAGGATAATAAAGGATTCGATTAGAACCAGCATCAGCCAAGACGTATACGATTGTATTCTTCCACGGCCACCCAACAATCTAGATGATTCACTAAGAGCCCGGGCGTATCCATCAAAAACTGTGATGGTTGTGGAGAGCATGACAGAAAAAGCCGCAATTGCAATGATCCACTTGCTCCATTGCCCAATGCTCATCGTGAACAATTGAATAAGTTGACTTGCAAATTGCACACTGGAATTGGAAAACTCAACTCCTGATCCAAACATAAAGTAGGCTCCGAGAGTAAGGAAGCACAAGCTTAATAAAGCACTAACCGTATAACCGATATTAAAATCCAGTAGTGTTTCTTTCAAGCTTGGATGGTAGCCACTTTGTTTGATGCGTTCTACGGTCCAGATACTTCCCCATGCGGAGAGATCTACTGCGGTGGGCATCCATCCCATAAGGGCAATAATGAAAATCCAACCGTTTCGAGAATAGGTATCTGCAGATTTCCATTCGTCCATCGGAACCAATGGGCCATGTAAGAGAGTCACGATAAATGCAACCAGTACAGTAATCAAGAGTAGCACAGAAATAGCTTTAATGAAACCATCCAAAAAGCCATACTTTCCTTTTAAAAGGATGAGCGCACAACACATATACAATACCAATGCGATGTATTCTATGGGCACATCAATTCCTAAGAGGTAGGCCATTAGGCCTGAGCACACAAAACTCACCGCCGCCGCTACAACGAACATGCTCACTAAACTTAGTCCTAGGTAGGCGTAAAGTGCCCATGTCCCTATTTCTTTATAGCCGTGAAGGATACTCTTGTTTTTTACGTTGGCGTATCTACTTGCAAATTCGAAAAACGGATATTTGAAAATGTTGGCCAACACAACGGCCCAGACCAAAGCAAAACCATAATCTGCTCCCGCTCGTGTACTTTGAACCAAGTGTGAAACACCAATTGCTGTTGAAGCAAATAGAATCCCCGGGCCTAAGGTTCGTTTTAAATTTTGAAGGTTCATTTATTGGTCCTCGGTAGAATCTTCGCCATAATTCTGGAACTCGTATCCCAATCGCTTGCTTGTTTTGATACGCATTTCACGTCCCATCTCCAAGACCTGATACAGGCTAACCCGAGAAATCTGCTGATGCGATGGACTCAACAATTCAAAATTCAATCCATGAAGAATAGCCATTTGAACGATCTTTCTAATTTCAGATTCCTCAATCTTAGCATTAGAAAATTCATTGAATAGAAAACCAAATTGACCTTGGCCTTCCGTAAAAAAATGCCTTTCCTTATTAATAAAGACCCGACCCAACAAAAACCCTGGGTCGTTTATCCGATTATATTTAAAGGTATCTGAGAGAAAATTGTAGATGTAGATACATCCACAATAGGCCCTTAATTTATCCTCCTTTACATAAGAATTCTTCCATACGGCATGTGGCTTCTCAAAGCTGAACACATTGGTATGCATATGAAACAAAAGTGTATCTCCTGAGAATTTAAAGTGTGCCTCAAAATCGCCCTTGTCAATAAACTCGATGGCCACATGCGAATCAAATTCTTGAATCTGTTCATTGAGCTCTTCCGCCATTATAGCAAGAACTCGTTTAAATTCAGCAAATGATTTAAGGGTCTGCCTGTAAATAGCTTGTTTCGAACAGGCTTTTTCTTTTAGAAGTGAAATTATTTTCTCCGACTTGTCATCGGCCAACTCAGACATATTAGTACGCTTTAGCAAAAATTACCCTTCCCTTGGAGGCTTTGCCGGAATATACGCATTTCCCTTCTTCAACTTTCTGATCTAACGGAATACAACGTATGGTTGCCTTCGTTTTGTTCTTGATTTCTTCTTCGGTTTCCGGAGTACCATCCCAATGAGCGCTAATAAATCCACCCTTATTATCAAGGATTTCTACAAATTCATCCCAACTATCTGCAACGTGCGTGTTTTCTTCTCTAAAGGTTGCTGCCTTATTATATAAGTTACTCTGGATTTGTTCTAGAAGATTCTTAATCTTTTGACCTATGTCCACTCGCTGTAGAGATTCCTTCTCCAAAGTATCTCTTCGTGCAACTTCTACAGTTCCATTCTCTAGATCTCGAGGTCCCAAGGCTAGCCTTACTGGAACTCCCTTTAATTCATATTCATTGAATTTCCATCCAGGTTTATGCGTGTCCCTATCATCGAACTTCACAGAAATACCCATCGATCTTAATTCTGTCATTAATTGTTCAGCCACTTCTGAAATCTGACCGAGGTGCTCTTCTCCCTTGTAAATCGGAATAATTACAACCTGAAAAGGTGCAAGATTCGGTGGTAATACCAATCCGTTATCATCCGAATGGGTCATGACCAAAGCTCCCATCAATCGAGTACTCACACCCCATGATGTCGCCCAAACGTGTTCTTGTTTTCCTTCCTTACTCAGGTATTTCACATCAAATGTCTTTGCAAAGTTCTGACCTAAGAAATGGGACGTACCAGCCTGAAGCGCTTTCCCATCTTGCATGAGTGCTTCTATACAATAAGTTTCTAGTGCACCGGCAAAGCACTCATTTGGACTCTTCGTTCCTTGCAATACCGGAATAGCCATGAAATTCTCCACAAATTCAGCATACACCTTTAACATTTGTTCGGCTTCCTTCACCGCTTCAACCTCTGTGGCATGAGCTGTATGACCTTCTTGCCAAAGAAATTCAGCTGTGCGCAAAAACAATCTCGTTCGCATCTCCCATCGAACCACATTGGCCCACTGATTTACAAGAATAGGAAGATCTCTGTAACTCTGGACCCACTTTCTATAGGTATCCCAGATGATGGTCTCAGATGTTGGACGCACGATCAGTTCTTCTTCCAGACGGGCTGTTTCATCAACTTCAATTCCCTTTCCATCGGCAGAGTTTTTAAGTCGGTAATGTGTTACGACGGCACATTCCTTAGCAAAGCCTTCTACATGGTCGGCTTCTTTCGAGAAATACGACTTTGGAATAAAGAGAGGGAAGTAGGCATTCACATGACCGGTCTCCTTAAACATCCTATCCAATTCGGCCTGCATCTTTTCCCAAATGGCATAACCGTAAGGCTTAATCACCATGCATCCACGAACACCACTATTTTCAGCCATGTCCGCATTGATTACCAACTCATTGTACCACTTGGAATAATCCTCCGATCGTTTCGTTAGCTTTGCCATTCTTTGGTATGGAATTTGTAGTTTTTAAACTGAAAATTAGGGTGACAAATCTAAGAAATTATCACCTGCTACCACGGTAAAGATTCAGATATGACAAAACTACTTCCACTCGCTTTCATCGCCATTATTGAAATCGGATGTCAGTCTGTAAATGAGTCAGCTGACCCATATTTCAACGATGGAGTTTATTCCTTGTATGATGCCGGACATCAGTTTACCGATGAAGAAGAAACCACTGAATCGGATACCTCCTATTATGACGATTACGTATTAAACTACGAGCCTCAAGAAGCCATTAGTCCGTACACGACTCAAAACTCTTATATGGGTTACAGTGGAAGTCAGCTGTATCAGAACAACTTAAATTCAGACACCTATTGGAACAATGGATATTCTGGATTAGGAATGAACCCTTATTCTTCCTTTGGAAATTGTGGGATGGGGATGAATTGGGGAATGGTATTTGGCACTAGCTACAATCCATACTTCGCTAATCCATATGCCAATCCGTATGCTCCAACTGTTTTTAGTGGAAGCAATAATTCGGATTTCGGAACAGGATATGTATCGATGCCACGCCTACATCAATTGTACGGTCACAATGTTGAGATTGGATCTACAGAGGTGCCCGTACGTCCTGACTTCGGTCGATTGGAACGAATGATGTTCATGAGCCCAACGGCTGGAAATAGCAGCAATAGAACGGATCGAGGAATTGGTGCCTGGCTACGAGGAGCAAGTCAAACGGGTACAATGGACGGAAGACAAAATACTGGTTTCCAAAACTTCATTAGAGAAGTAGGCCGTAGCTTAGAAGGATTCGAAACTCCAAATTCGGGACGCTCTGGCAGTTCGCCATCTGTGGGTGGAAGAGGAAGCGGCAGGAGTTCGGGCGGCGGATCTGGAGGTGGTGGCACCGGAAGGTCTGGTGGTGGAAGCAGTGGAGGCGGAAGAGGAAGTGGCCGATGAAAAAACGATTACTCCTCCTAGTATTCCTTCCGTTATTGACCTTTGGGCAAAACTATGAAGATGCCCTTCGTTATTCCATTTATCAACCCTATGGGACAGCTCGATTCAATTCAATGGGCGGTGCCTTTACGGCTCTTGGTGGTGATCTGAGTGCAGGGGTATTAAATCCGGCCTCGAATGCCGTATACAATCATGACGAACTCTCTTTCGGACTGGGATTTTTATCTAATTACACCGAAGGACAAATCATTAAAGACTACCGTTCCAATGATGTCAATGTTGTATTAACCAACTTTGGTATTGTAGGTAAAATCAATGATAGTGAAGAAAACGCTAATGAGCGGAATTGGGGTATTTCAGTGGCACTTAATCGAACGGCCGATTTCAACCAGAATTTGGAATCAGAGCTGGTTTATAACGAGAGTTCACTAATCAATTGGTATTTAGAAGGTGCTCAAGGGCAAACCTACGATCAACTCAATCCATTTTCCGATTATCTCGCTTGGGATAGCTTTCTAATTGACACTTTAAATGGTGAGACCAATTACGTCGGTGCCATCTCAGGGCCAGGTCAATCCATTTATCAAAAAACTACGCGTTCTGGTGGAATTACGGATTTGGGAATACAAGCAGCCAAACGTCAGAACAACAAATTCATGTTTGGATTTGGCTTGCACATACCCATTCTAAGGTATCGTGAGGAAGTCGTACACAGAGAATCGTCTTTTTCGGATACAAGCTCATTACTACAGAATTTTGAATACCAGACCAATCTTAAAGCAAACGGAGCGGGAATCAATGTAAAAGCCGGACTTATTTACCGTCCAGTTGAATGGTTTCGTTTAGGCCTTGCCGTACATAGTCCAACCTGGTATACGATCACAGAGGAATATACGTCATCTGTAAAGGCCAATTATAAAGGAGACGTACGTTTCGAAAGCAATAGTCCGTTTGGAGACTTCGAGTATCAATTGAGAACGCCTGCGCGATTTATTATTGGAGGTGCATTTGTTTTAGGTCCACATGCCCTGTTGAGCGTTGATTATGAATGGATGGATTATTCTTTTTCCAGACTCAGCACGGAAAATGATTATTCCTATGATGTTCAGAATAATCAAATCAAGAGCACATTGCAGGCGAACACTGCCTTACGATTGGGCTTTGAATGGCGTATAGCACACTGGAGCTTGCGAGCTGGTTACGGATTTATGGGATCTCCATGGGCGAGCGACGGAAATTGGGATCATCAGAATTTTGCGTTGGGATTGGCTTACCGAGCTGAGGATTATTTCTTGGAGGCGAGCTTTAACCGAACGCTTTTTACTGAGGATGTTAGTCTGTACGAACTCGAAGACGGATTGAGCCCTAATGGTGTGGTAGAGCTAAACAAACAGTATGTAAGCGTTACTGTTGGGAAGAAGTTTTAATCGACTCCATCACTCTTTTTGCACGATTCACAGTTTCCGTTTGATACGGATAAGCTAAAGAATAGTCTAAAGAAGTTTCCACCCAACTCATTCGCTCTTCATCTTTTAGCGATTCCACTTCAGCCATCAAAACGTTAGCAAGTGGCACATAATACGATCCACTTTCCAATTTAAAACTGTTCAATCTATCCAATAGCAGCCTGCAACGATCATATTGTTTTTCTTCTAAGGCAAGTAAAAACAATCTATAATGGAACTCTTCTTCATGAATTTGAGTTTTTAATTGACGGGGATCTAGGCTTTCCAAAATCTTTCGACATTCATCTGTTCTTCCGGAATCGAATGCAAATCAAGCGCGAATGAGTTCCGTCGAAGGAGGATTAAGTGATTCGAAATGGGCCCATTCATCATCTCCAAAACCATTTCTATCAATATCGATTAATTGAGAACGATAATACTGAGCTAGCGAATCCCTCCGCGACCATCGCATTCAACCATAAATAGTGATAGGCTGACGCTCTTTGTCTTCTAGAACTCGACTTGCTTAGGTATTGCAATAGAACTTCTGCACCTCCTTCATCTCCCGACCGAATCATATTCCTTCCCAGAAGGAACAAGGCATAATTGAACTCCTTTCAATCCTCGTTTTCAATAAAAGAATTAAGAAGGTCGCGCTCGTCTTTCATCATCATGTTTACCGAGTAAAATCGAGCACGGATGAACTGGTCCGTGAAGATCATGGATTCCCCTTGTGGAATGGAATCGAGTCTGTTGGTATGTAAAAGGTACATATGATAGAAGAAGCGGGCGCGAACATGAGCAGAATCTTGGGAGGGCAATTCCTCTAGCACTGATTGAACGTTTTCTTCGCCTTGTTCCGGGTTTGCATCTAGCCCCATCCAACGGACATAAGCAGAATGGGGCTCTTCAGTTTGGGATAGCACTAGTTGAGTGAGCCCGAAGTATAATTGAGCCTTTGGATCTGAAGGATTATTTTCAAACTCTTTCTGAATGGTTCTCATGGACTGAAGGCCTTTCCAAGCTGCTCGAAATTCTTTATCAAGTTCCATCTGTACAATGAAATACAAGCGTAACACAGCTCGATCAAGACTAGATATTAATTTGAATGCCTCTTCTTCTTCGAGATAGTAATACTGACTTTGAAAATGTTCCGCTGTCTTTAGATTTGGTTCTAGGAGGAAGGAAATGAATAGCATTTCCAATTCGGATACATCCAGGTATTCATTTCATGCCGATCAGAGCTCGATTAGAAGTTTTCAAATTGCAAATCAAGCACGAGTAACTCACATTCTTTTTGAGTTTTATTCTGAGCTCCAAGAGACAAGCTTAAAAGAATGGAGGCATAAAAAAAGGACCACGAGGGTCCTTTTAAAGTATTGAATATGCGTTCGATCATATTAGAATGAACTTCCTGCAAATATTTTCTCCATTTTTTCTTGTTCCTCTGCCGCCAATTCAGGATCAACTAAAATACGACCACAGTGTTCAGATGATAAAATCTTCTTACGTTGACGCAATTCCAATTGCTGCTGAGGAGGAATGGTAAAGAATGATCCACCCGTTGCACCTCTTTCAATAGTTACAACCGCCAATCCATTCTTAGCATTATTACGAATACGATGATAAGCATTAACCAACCGCTCTTCAATCGTCTTTTCGAAATCCTTGGCACGCTTCAACAAATCAGCTTCTTCCTTCTCCGTTTCCGCGAGAATTCCGTCCAACTCATCTTTTTTATGTTTCAAATGTGTCTTTCTTTCGTCGAGTTTGGTGTTCGACTCAGTTAGGACTTCTTTCTTATTCTCAATCTTAGCTTGATATTCTTTAATACGCTTTTCAGCAAGTTCGATTTCCAGGTTTTGGAATTCAATCTCTTTACTCAAGGCATCGTATTCACGATTGTTACGAACCTTCATTTGCTGCTCTTCGTATTTTTTAATGAACGTTTTAGCCGTAGCAATTAGGTTCTGCTTCCCCTTGATATCCGTTTCAAAATTTTCTACTTCTTCTTGAAGCTTATTAATTCGAATATCCAATCCAGATATTTCATCCTCAAGATCATCTACTTCTAGAGGTAACTCTCCTCGAACAGAGCGGATTTCATCAATTCTTGAATGAATCAACTGCAAATCATACAATGCTCTCAGTCTATCTTCAACACTTGTTCCGCCTTTCTTAGCTGCTTTCTTTGCCATCCTTTATATGTACTTGATTGGATTCGTATTACATTGGGTAAAACGAACCGCAAAATTAGCAAATTTTTCAACAATCAAATCACCTATTAATTGAATGGTAAACTGTTCACTTTCATAGTGTCCAATATCAGCGATGAGTATGTCTCCCTCCGCATCAAAAAAATCATGATACTTAAAGTCTCCGGTGATAAATGCATCGGCTCCCTGGCTTCTAGCATCGGCCAATAAGAAACTCCCCGATCCACCGCAAAAAGCCACTTTTTTAATCGCTCTTCCCAAAGGCGTATAACGTACACAATCAGTTTTCATCACTTCTTTCAACCAGGGCAGAAATTCTGATTCTGACATTTCTTTATCAAACTCCCCTATCATGCCCGCACCTCTCTCCTTCCATTCATTCTCTAAAAGGCAAACATCATAAGCAACCTCTTCATAAGGATGTGCTTTTTTCATTTCGGCAACCACTCTGTTTCGAAGGTAGCCAGGAAGAATAACCTCAATTTTATGTTCTGCCTCACTATGGCGGATTCCTTTTTCACCAGCATAAGGATCACTTTCTTCACTTCCTAAATATGTCCCCTGCCCAGTAGAGCTAAAACTGCATTCAGAATAATTCCCAATATGCCCTGCTCCCGCCTTGAACATGGACTGCAATACCTTCTCTGAATGGCTTTCAGGAACAAAGGTTACCAACTTTTCAAGTTTTCCCTTCATGGGTCTTAACACCTTCACCTTTTTCAAGCCGAGTTTCTCTGCTATCCGGCGGTTTACACCAAAATCTACATTGTCGAGATTGGTATGTATGGCGTAAATGGATATATCATATTTGATCGCGAGTTGAACGGTGCGCTCCACATAATTAGAACCAGTTAATGACTTCAGTCCCGAAAAGATAATGGGGTGATGAGCTACAATCAGATTTGCTCCAATGGTCATTGCCTCGTGAACTACCTCTTCTGTGACATCCAAGCACACCAAAACCTCCGTGAGTTCGTTATTCTTATCTCCTACCAATAATCCACTATTATCATACGATTCTTGAAGGGCCTTGGGCACCAAAGCATCCAAATAAGAAATGAGTTCAGCGATCTTCATAAACATATCTTTCCTCAAAAATACCAAATCCTCCTATGCTCATTTCGTATTTTAGCCACCGTGTCAGAAATTCGTAAAAGTTTATTTCTACTAGACCCAATCTATGGTCTGGTGACTGAATCTAAGAATCTGCTCTATGATCTAGGTTTGGCAAAAGCGTGGAAACCAGAGGTGCGAAGTATCTGTGTTGGCAATTTATCGGTTGGTGGTACGGGAAAGACACCGCATATTGAGTACTTGATTGAGAAATTGCAGCAGCATTTCAATCTTGTGGTATTAAGCCGAGGTTATGGCCGCAGCAGCTCAGGGCTTGTGCACAGCAATCAAAACAAAAGTGCCGAATGGTTGGGTGACGAACCTTCTCAAATTCATTTTAAATACCCCAATGTGCCTGTCGTTTGCTCTAGTAGTCGAAGGGAGGGATTTGAATTTATTCAAAAGAAAAATCTTGGAAACTTAGTCTTAATGGATGATGGTTTCCAGCATCGTTCGGTACAGGCCGATCTTTACATTCTTCTTACATCGGAGGAACAACCGTTCTGGCATGATCATTATTTGCCGAGTGGCGACTTAAGAGAGGGTCAGAAAAATCAAAAGCGGGCAGATTGCGTGGTGGTCACAAAATGCAATCCCTTTCCTGATTCGGAGCGAATAGAAGCTACAAAGGGTAGACTTAAGCGCAAAGAAGTTTTTTTTAGTTCACTTGAGTATAGCAGTTCTTCGATTCTGGAAATAGATGAGCAGTATTTGTTAATCACCGGTATCGCAAATCCAAATCCCTTACTCAAAAAACTACAGGGAATGGGCATATCCTATGAACATTTGATGTATTCCGATCACCACAAATTCTCAGCCACGGATGTGCATTTTTGGAATGAACGTCTCATAGGAAAGAATCGAATTCTCACTACAGAAAAGGATTTGGAGCGCATGCGTCCATTTTTATCGTCTTTAAATGGAAGCTTGGAAACTATTTCAATAAAGGTGAACTTCGCCAATCGTCAATTTGACGATTGGTTGGACGAGAAAATTGAAGCATGGACAAAAGCTTAAGCTATATACGAGAGCATATTAAAGGTGATGTTGAACTAGGTATAATCCTAGGAACTGGACTTGGCGGTTTCATTGATCGTCTTGAAATCATCAAGGCCATACCTTATACGGATATTCCGGACTTTCCTCAAAGCACTGTGGAAGGACATCACGGTCAACTCATCCATGCACGTGTGGGCGGAAAAGAAATCCTCGCACTTCAGGGTCGTTTCCATTACTATGAAGGTTATCCTATGTCTCAGGTGATTTTCCCCATCCGAGTGTTGCATGCATTAGGAGTTAAAACGCTTTTACTCAGTAATGCCAGTGGAGGAGTGAATCCAGAAATGCGGGTAGGTGATTTAATGTTGATCAACGATCACATCAACTTGCAACCAGATAATCCATTGCGTGGACCTAATAACGATTCGCTTGGACCTCGATTCCCTGATATGTCGGAGCCCTATGATAAAGAGCTCATATCAATCTTCAAAGACGTTGCGAAATCAGCGAATGAGTGCCTTGTAGAAGGTGTTTATATCGCTGTACCAGGCCCTAACTACGAGACTCCAGCCGAGTACAAAATGATACGCATTTTAGGTGGTGATGCCGTTGGAATGAGTACGGTACCTGAAGTAATTGCAGCCGTACACTTAGGCATGAAGTGTTTTGGAATCACCGTCATTACAGATTTGGGAGTGGAAGGAAAAATTCAAGAGATTACCCACGAAGAAGTACAAATTGAAGCTCAAAAGGCAGAACAACGACTAGGACCATTGGTTGAACAATTCATTGAACGAATCTAAAACCAAAGTTCATCCCATTACTTTATCTTTGCAAGAAATTTTAGAGTTTGAGTAGCATATACGATACATACGAACCAATTATTGGGCTTGAAGTGCACGCCCAGCTCAGCACGAATTCGAAAGCCTATTCTTCTGATAGCACGGATTATGGAAGTGCACCAAACACCAATATCAGTCCAATTTCTTTAGGACATCCGGGCACACTACCTCGTCCCAATCATCGGGTGATTGAATATGCTATTCGTCTGGGGATTGCCTGTGGCTGCGACATTCGTGAGCTCAATGAATATGCGCGTAAAAACTATTTCTATGCAGATTTACCCAAGGGATATCAAATTACGCAGGATGATACGCCCATTTGCACCAGTGGATCAATTAGAATAAAAGATAGAGATGGAAATCCTAAGCATATTGGATTGACCCGGATTCACATGGAAGAAGATTCTGGCAAAAGTATCCACGATCAAGATCCATTCAATACTCTTATCGATCTCAATCGAGCCGGTGTAGCTCTTTTAGAAATAGTAAGTGAGCCAGAAATTGCCAGTTCGGAAGAGGCCTACAACTATATTTCTGAAATACGAAAATTGGTACGCTACCTTGAAATCTGTGATGGCAACATGGAAGAAGGAAGCTTACGATGCGATGCCAATATTTCTGTTCGAAAAAAGGGAGTAACAAAGTTTGGAACCAAAGTAGAGGTGAAGAACATGAACTCCATGCGAAATGTAGCGCGTGCCATTGAACATGAAATAACACGTCAAATTGATTGCATTGAAAATGGAGGTGAAATTGTTCAAGAAACAAGAACCTTTGATGCCCTCAAGGGAAACACCATTGTCATGCGTTCTAAAGAAGAAGCCCATGACTATCGCTATTTCACTGAACCTGACTTAGCTCCCGTTCGTGTTGATGTTGGTATGATTGAATCGGTTCGTAAAGAGCTTCCTCCTCTACCCGACGAATTGTATGATAAATACACGTCGACATTGGGGCTCTCGGATTACGATGCCAGAGTGATTATTGAGGATAAAAAGGTTGCTTTATACTTCGAGGAATTACTGGATCATTGTTCCAATGCAAAGAATGCAGCAAATTGGTTGATGGGGCCTATTAAGTCCTATCTGAATTCTAAGGCCATTGCTATTGATCGATTTCCTCTGAAACCGGAAAAGATTGCTCAAATCATAGAGCTCGTTGAAACAGACAAGATTAGCAATTCCATTGCCGAGCAGCGCGTATTCGGTTTGATGATGGAGTTTCCAGAGAAGTCAGCACTAGAATTGGCACAATCAAACAACCTTATTCAGGAAAAAGATGAGGATTCTCTTCACAACTGGATTGCCTATGCATTGGAAGCTTACCCTGAGAAGGTAGTGGAATACAAGAATGGAAAGAAAGGTCTCTTAGGCTTATTTATGGGAGAGGTTATGAAGATTTCAAAAGGAAAAGCCGACCCAAAACTTACGAATCAACTATTGCGAAATGAATTGGATAAATAAAATTGGATTGGGAACATTGGTGCTTTCGACACTTATGATTTCATGTGGCTCTGAGATTCAGTCTCAAGAAGGTGGCACAAGCGTAAGCGTGAATCTCGAGGGTGTTGAGCGCGTAGAAATAAGCAGGATTTCTCCAAAGGCTATGGTGGCGGTAGATACCCTTCTTGCTTCAGAGGGACCTTTGAAATGGACGGGCGACATAGAGAGCGAAGAGTTTTATGTCATTGCCTCCGACAATTTTGCTATTTCAATTTTACTGGCTCCAGGGGAGCAGTTGGTCATAGATGGCAAACTGGATCAAGAGGTCAATGAGTATACCGTAACGGGATCTAAGGGAAGTTCCGAACTCAAGGAGTTGAGTGATTTAGCATTTGTTTCTGACGAGGCAGTCATGAACTTGAACAATGTTCTGCAAGCCTATAAGGACAGTGCTAATTTTGCTGAAAAGCGTGAAGAAGCTGTGGGCATTTATATGGAACTTATGGATGAGCATAAGGCCAAACTCATTGAATTCATCGAATCACACCCATCTTCCCTGACCACTATATTTGCTCTCTTCCAGCGCATTAGCAATCAGGAAGTGATGAAAGCTGATGAAGACTACGCCATTTTCGAACAGGTCCGAAATGATCTTATAGAAAAGTATCCCAACAATGAACACGTGCTGTATTTGGATCAGATTGTTAATGACAACAAGGCTGTTGCTATTGGTTCTGAAGCTCCAGATTTCACCCTTACCACTCCGGAAGGAGAAACTGTTTCACTTTCCGATTTTAGAGGAAAGGTCGTACTCGTTGATTTTTGGGCTAGCTGGTGTAGACCGTGTAGAAATGAAAACCCTAATATAGTAGAGGCCTATAATACGTATCACGATCGAGGTTTTGAGGTGTTCGGAGTTTCGCTTGACGGACTACCTCAACAGCAGGACGGTAAAGCCGAATGGATTGCGGCCATCGAAACAGATAAACTGACCTGGACGCATGCGAGTGATTTACAAGGCTGGAATACGCCATTGACTTCACTGTACAAATTTCAAGGCATTCCACATTCCGTCTTGATCGATGAAAATGGTGTGATTGTAGCAAAGAATTTGCGCGGGGAGATGCTTCATCGAAAATTGGCCGAGATCTATCCTTGATGAACTCCAAAGTCTATTTTGCTTCAGATTTTCACTTAGGTGTCCCAAATAGGGAAGAAAGTCTTGTACGTGAAAAACTAGTTGTGGAATGGCTGGAAGAAGTCCGAAAAGACGCCACCGAGATTTATCTACTAGGAGATGTGTTCGATTATTGGTGGGAGTACAAACATGTAGTACCTAGAGGATATGCCCGGCTCTTGGGCAAGCTTTCTGAAATTTGTGATTCCGGTATACCGGTGCACTTTTTTATTGGCAATCATGATATCTGGACCTTTGGATATTTGGAGTCCGAAGTAGGAATGAAGGTGTATAAGAAACCCATTGAAATTGAAATGCAAGGCAAAAAGCTATTCGTTGGTCACGGAGATGGCTTAGGATCTGGAGAGCCAATGTATAAGTTCATGAAGGCTGTATTTCACCATCCTTTTCCTCAATGGTTTTGGACTCGTTTGCATCCGAATTTCACCGTAGGTTTAGCTAGCTACTTTTCAAGGCGAAGTCGCATGGCTCATTCAGAGGGTGATCAGGCATTTCATGATGAAGGAGAGTATTTAACCCAGTTTGCAAAAGAGACCCTTAAATCGAAGCACTTCGATTATTTCATTTTTGGGCATAGGCACCTTCCGCTCGACATTGACTTAGGTAGTGGATCCAGATATATGAATATTGGTGAGTGGGTTAATGCACGTTCTTACGGTGTGATGGAAAATGGGCAGTTCAAATTGAAGTATTTTAAGTCAGACTTAAACGCTTGATCAGATCAACTAGACGATTGGAATACCCCCATTCGTTATCGTACCATCCAACGACTTTAACCATTTTTCCCAGCGAACTGGTCAGTTGAGCATCGAATAGAACGGAGCAGCTTGAACCAATTACGTCCAAAGAAACAATAGGGTCCTCCGTATAGCCCACTATTCCTTTTAATCTCCCTTTGGAAGCTTCCTGGAAAGCTGAATTTATTTCCGTCTCTGACAAATCCTTATTCAATATAAAGGTGATATCAGTTAATGAGCCGTCTGGTACAGGAACACGAATCCCACATCCACCAATATGCCTGTCAAGCTCAGGAAAAATCCTGGTAATGGCCTTAGCCGCACCAGTAGTTGTTGGAACAATCGATTGGGCCGCCGCACGAGCTCGTCTTAAATCCTTGTGTGGAGCATCGTGTAATTTCTGGTCGCTGGTATACGAATGGACCGTAGTAATATAGGCCTTTTCAATTTCGGCCAATTCAGAAATCACTTGAACCATAGGTGCTGCCGAATTGGTGGTACAACTAGCGTTAGAAATGATTCTTGGTTTATTGCTTAAGATTTCTTCATTCACACCCAATACCACCATGGGTATATCGTCAATAGGAGGAACGGATAGGATAACTTTTGAAACCTCACCTTTGAGGTGCCCTTCTAACTGCTCTCGTGACTTAAATAAGCCACTCGACTCAACAACAATATCTACTTGCTTACTTGACCAATCTACTTCTTGTGGAAGACTGTGCTGAGAGAATAGAACCTCTTGATGATCTGCATATAAGGCATTAGAATCACAGCTGACATTCTTGGTAAACACTCCATGGATGGAATCATATTTCAACAGATGAGCTAGAACATGAATCGGGGCAGGATCATTTACCATGACTACTTCAATGCCTGTTTCCATAGAAAGTAGTCTAAATAGACTTCTACCTATTCGTCCAAATCCATTTATTCCAATGCGTGTCATACTCTTGAATTCTGCAGCAATATACTACAAGGAATCAATTGCTATCATGCCGATCTATACTTATTCCGGTCCCAAAAAATGAAACAAAAAAAGGCTGGATACACTTGCATCCAGCCTTTTAAATACGTTTAAACGATTAATCTATTGAACCATAATTCGTGCAGCTTTATTTACTGCTTGAGATTCAATCTTTACAATATAGTTTCCTGCACTTAAGGTGCTGATATCTACCTTCACATTCGATTCTGAAAGCTCGATAGAATTACTTACCACAACTTTTCCTTGCATATCATAAACCGAAATCATTGCATTTCCTGAATAATTTGCTTCCAAATCAATCATGATATAATCAGATGCCGGGTTAGGATAAACATGAAGACCAGTTGAAGAAACATTCTCGTCTTCCTCTATACTCACAAATGAAGATGATCTCCAGAAACCTCTTCCGTGAGTTCCAACATAAATACGGCCATCGGCAGCGCCAGAAGCCACACGAGTTTGTTGACGTACCATATGAACAGGTACTGGAGGAATATCCGCTTGAAGTTCCCAAGTTGGATTTGGAGAGTTTATGTTCTCGGTAACCCAAAGTCCCATATCTGTTCCAAGTAATACTCTATTAGGAGATCCCAACTCAAACAAGGCTGTGTAAGCAGGCATATCAGGTAGAGAAGTTCCTCCCTTGTTTGACCATGAAGGACTAGTGGCGTTGGTATTTGTACAAGCTTTTACGTTGCTCGACCGATCGTATCTGCTCAAGGCTAGAACAACATTGTACGGATCATTTGGATCAATAGCGATGTCCATTACTACTTGATCACCAAGTCCGGGGTTCAAGGTCTTTACAGTCGTTAATGCATCAGGACCCTCATCCGATCCAGAAACTGAATCACGAGCCATTAACACATTATCTACCATATAGAATGCACCTGTATTTAATCCACAGTAAACTACATTACCATCTGTTGATGAAGCAATGGATACTACATAAGTTTGAGTAGATGCGGGAATATCAATCAGTTTCCACCACTTTGGAAGTCCACTAAAGTCCCATACACCTCTTGTCATCCATAGACCATCCGTCATTCCAACATAGAATGATGTGTCAACAAAAGACGTTCCTTCGATTCCTTCCCAGATCAAAGCAGGTGATTGGAAGTCCGCCCCTGCATTAAGCATACGTGGAGCGAAGAAAGATTCGGTTGTAGAAAAAGTAACTCCACCATCGTTGGAGCGTCCCATATTAGCAAATTGTGAAGAGTAGATATGGTAATCTGGACTGAATTTTGAAACTCCAGCATATGTTCCATCACCAGTGAAACGTTCTACTGCCGCCATTGGTGTATTTCCTTGATAATCGATGAATTGAATGGAGTTATCTTGTGCTCCACCAACAACTTCACCAGCATTGGTCGATTGGAAATCTACAGTATAGAACTGCAAGGTGTTATACCTTCTATTTACAGAACTCCAAGTTACCCCACCGTCCGTTGAACGAGCAATTCCACCATCCGTACCAACAAAAAGAGTACTGTTATTTTCAAAGTCAGGATGAAAAGCAACCACATGCTTATCAGCGTGCACATAGTAAGGGTTAAATGGTGATTGGAATTCTGACCCTGTTTTAATCCAAGTTCCATTTTGACGTTCCCATAATTGAACACCACCTAGAATAAGCTGCTCAGGATTGCCAGGATAAGATCCCAACATATTATTATAGGTACCTTGATTAGACGATGCATTTGAATATGGTTGGAACGACGTACTTCCGCCGAAGCCTATCTGTGTCCAGGTCGCACCTCCATCGGTCGTTCCATACACACTGTGCATGGCACCATTTGAATTGGCATTGGCAACATAAATGTAGTCTGGATTCACACTATTGATTGCTATTTCTGCTCGCCCAATACCAGAGTTGTTAGGCAAACCATTGGATCCTGATGCCTTAACAAAATTGTCCTGTCCAGCACCTGCATCATTGATATAAATCAAATTCTGAAGAGAAAGAACCACGCGATCGCCTGAAGATTTAACATCCCATGCTGTTTGATTGATTTCTGGCAAGCCAGAAAAACAGTTTTCCCAGGTGCCGTCGGCTTTACGATAGTGAGCTCCACGATTGGTGGCGGCATACACAGTGTTTCCAACTGCGGCTAAACGATTGATGTGGGCGAAAGAGGCTTCCCATTTATTTGGAGAATTTACTCCTTTATCTAGAACAAAGTTTTCGCCATCGGTAGAACGGAAGATTCCACCTCCAAGAACACCACCACCTTTTTCACCTTGTGATCCAGCTGGATATAGAACTCCTTCTCCGGTACCGACATATATGGTTCCATCGTCTGTCTGACACATGGAAACGACGTTCATATTATCTGGCTGTCCGGTAACAGGTCGCCATGTCTGGCCCCCATTGGTAGATTTGAATACTCCCCCTGAAACAGAACCCGCATACATTATGCTAGAATTGTCCTTGTCAAAAATCAAGGCACGAGTTCGTCCCCCTAGATTATCTGGACCCAATTCTTCCCAACTGTATTGGTTTCGAGAAGCAAAAGTGTTTCGAACTTGTTCCTGAGCACGATACACCGCATCATACTCTACGGGACCATCTCCGAATCGAATAAAATAATTATAGTCCGCCGAGGCTTTATAGCTGTATACAACTTTATCCATTTCGCGCGGCTCGTACGTTTTTTCCTGATTTGAGTTAAACTGAAAAACCGCAATAAATGCAGCCACAGCTAGAACTCCGAAACCAAGTAGCAGATTCCTTTTTCCCATAATCAAAGTAGATTTTAACAATAGACCTAATGTTTAGAACACGTCCAATTTACAATAATCTAATTGTTAAATAAAAATAAAATTCAGGCTAAAATCACGCCTCTACATCAAACCAGATGTTTTTCAGCATGATAGGAAGAGCGAACCAATGGACCACTTTCCACATAACGGAATCCCATGTCCAAACCAATTTCTTTGTATTCATCGAATTGTGCTGGTTCCACATATTCAACCACCTCCAAATGTTTTTTGGTAGGCTGTAAATACTGCCCTAGCGTAACGATGTCCACTTTGGCTTCTCGTAAGTCTTTCAAAGATTGGATAACCTCTTCTCGAGTTTCACCCAAACCGAGCATTATTCCGGACTTGGTTCTTCTTTGACCCGAGTCCTTTATATAACGTAATACTTCCAAACTTCGATCGTAACGCGCTTGAATCCGCACTTCGCGTGTTAATCGACGTACAGTTTCTATGTTGTGGGAGATGATCTCAGGAGCCACTTCAACCATTCGATCTATATTCTTCTGCATTCCTCTAAAATCAGGAATGAGGGTCTCCATGGTTGTATTTGGATTAATGCGTCGCACTGCTTTCAATGTTTCAGCCCATATGATGGATCCGCCATCGGCCAAATCATCTCTATCTACAGAGGTAATTACCGCATGCTTAATCTCCATGAGTTTCACCGATCGAGCGACTCGTTCTGGCTCATCCCAATCCGCGGCTGAAGGTTTTCCCGTCTGCACGGCACAAAAGCCACAGCTGCGAGTACATACATTACCCAAAATCATAAATGTGGCCGTACCAGCACCCCAACATTCTCCCATGTTTGGACAAGAGCCACTTTCACATATGGTGTTTAGTTTATAGTTGTCCACCAGACCACGAACCTGTCTGTAATTCTGTCCAATAGGCAACTTAACCCTTAGCCATTTGGGCTTGGGTGTTTTGGCCTGAATCCCGGAAGCTTCCGTCGAATTCTTTAATTCCATCTATTACCGAAATTGATGTTGATGAAGAGGGTAGAAAAATAGTTGCGGTTGTCCTCTAGAGCCATGATCTCTGGAGCTACAGGGAAATAATCGAAGACAAAGCCAATCTCAATCTGACTAACCTTCTCTTCTGAAATACCATATTCAAAACCAAATGAACTCGCAACAAAAACTCCTGGACGAATGGTCATCTCTGAAACCCCTCTCATGGCAGGTGCTCTTCCAAAGATATTACCTAAGTAGTGCTCCTCAGGATCGTATCGCTCCTCCACTTTGTATGTTCTATTGTCATCATCAATTCTAATGACTTCTAAATATTCTGGCTTTAAAAATCCGTTGCTGTAACCACCTCTCCAATTCCAAAACACGGCTACGGAGCCTTGATCCGTTTTACTGGAAATCAGTCGTTCCTCACCATATCCTATTCTCAAAACATGAAAACTGTTTAATCGTCCGTAAACAAATCGACGTGCATTTTCATAGAACTGATTATTGACTTTAACCTCCTTAGGATGTTTTAGAGAAACAAAATCGAAATAGACACCTTTCTTTTTAATCCCCGCCGGGTTTCGAATCAAACGAAAGTTTAATCCCCATCCCGCAGTGTGCAAATTCAATCCCGCACTCCATTCCTTTCTATACACCAATCGAGCATAATCCGCATCGCTTTCTTGAGCCACAAGCCCAAAAGCCATAAACAACAGCAGTATGATTATCCTCGATTTCAACCCAACAAATGACGTTTTAACTGATCTACATTGGCATCTGAATGCGAGGCATGAAAGGCAGCTTCTCCATTTTTAACCCAAAGAAGTTGTGGTGATTCATGTCGCATGTTTAAACGATGCGCAATCGTATTCGAAATATCGCGCTTTTTTAGCAGATCCAAGAAATAGACTGGCATTTTAATTTGGGAATCCCATTCCTTTTTCAAATTACGCCAAACCCATGAAGACACACTACATGGAGTGCTGTGTTTAAATACCAGAACACCATCTTCGTTATACGATTGTTCTAGCATATTTTCAAAGGAGTCTAAATCCACCGTCTTCATCACGATCTACTTTCCGTCTTCTTTTCAATTTTTCCGTAAGCTGGACAATCTTCATACGACTTGCAAGAAATCGCGCTTCCAGCAATAAAACTAAGGGCACATACCCATAACAAAAATCTTTTCATCTTTGTTTATACCATTTATGCAGTGACGGGCAAAGGTACCGCTAATTCATAACATCTCTGTATCATAGCGTTTGAAGTACTGCTTTTAGTATAAAACCCAGAATTTGTGTCAGAGTTCATAGATCCCAAAATTGAATCAAGCTGGAAAGAAATTCTCTTGGATGAATTTCAAATGGAGTACATGAAAAACCTGAAATCCTTCTTAACAGAAGAGTTGAAGAATCATACCGTATATCCACCGCCAGCCCAAATGTTTGCAGCATTTAATGCCTGCCCCTTTCATGAAGTGAAGGTGGTGATTCTTGGTCAGGATCCGTATCACGGGCCCGGTCAGGCTCATGGTTTATGCTTTTCAGTAAATGATGGCATCAAACATCCACCGAGTCTGAGAAATATTTTCAAAGAAATAGAAACGGACCTAGGAATACCTTACCCAAAATCGGGCAATTTAACTCCATGGGCTAGGCGTGGAGTCCTTTTATTAAATGCGAGCCTTAGTGTTCGAGCACATCAGGCAGGATCCCATCAAAAAAAAGGCTGGGAAGCTTTTACCGATTCCATTATTCAGAAAATATCGCAAGAAAAGGAAGGAGTGATTTTCTTACTCTGGGGCAATTTCGCGCGAAAGAAAGCCTCCCTAATTGATAGAAAGAAGCATCATATTCTGGAAAGTGCGCACCCTTCTCCCCTTTCTGCCTATCAGGGATTTTTTGGTTGCAATCACTTTTCACGCACAAACGCGTTATTAGCTGGAATGGGGAAAGAAGAGATTAATTGGAGACTTGAGGAATAATCTAACCATAGCAATACTGTTTCTTTTTGGAGTCCAATCCCTGGGTCAATTCACTTTGGAATTGCAATTTGATCCAAAGCTGGATGGACTATCCTATGAAAAGAATCATCCAAGCATAGAACAGCGTGATTACGAATTTGAATTGGTGAAGAATGAACTGATGCGTCGGGGGTATTTTTTACCACATGCAGAGGTTCTATTTGAAGATTCCACGCATCTCGAACTAAAGATTATTCCATCCATCCAAACCGAATGGTATGGACTAAATCTAGCTCAACTCAGTGCAGAGTCGCGATCCTTACTTCCCGATCCGAGAAGACCAAAGAAACGGCCCTATAGTCAAAGAGAGGTGGAGAGTCTTGCGGAGATTTTACTGAACTACTATGAAAACAGAGGATATCCCTTTGCCGAAGTATTCTTAGACAGCATTATCTGGAAAGACCATATACTGCAAGCCAACTTGATGCTCGATCGAGGTCCCTTGGTGCGTATTGACAGCATTATTATTAAGGGAGATGAAGTCATGCCCGAATCCTTCGTAAAACATCTGCTAGGAGTTCGACAAAACATGGTTTATGAACGAGACATTATTGATGCCCTCGAAAAACAAACCAATTCTACTGGCTTTGTGCGAAGCAGTAAACGTCCACAAATTCTATTCACTTCTGAATCTACTTCCTTGTATTTATATCATGAAGAAAAGAAGAGCAGTAGATTCGATGGAATCATCGGACTTATCACCAAAGAGAATGGCGATCTACAACTCAACGGCCATCTTCTTTTCGATTTGAGAAATAGTTTTAACAGGGGTGAAGAGCTTTTTTTTGAATGGCAGGCCCCTGGAAACAGCAGTCAGCGGCTGACTTCAAAAATTGTATTACCATATTTATTCAAAACCCCTTTTTGGCTGGATGCATCTTTTGCTCTACAACGCCAAGATTCCTCTTACCTCAACACCTCAACACTTGTTGGAATTCGGTACGCACCAAAAGGATATGAGTACATTCAAGTTAAATGGACGCAACAAGCATCATCCGCTTTGCGAACAGATCTCGATCGATCGTTTGTGGATTTTTCAGCACCCTTTTGGGGTGTTCAGTGGTATCGGAATCCATTTAGAAATGAAATAGTCCCTCTTAATGGTTGGGCGGGCACCATAGATCTAAACTATGGGGACCGATCTTCGGAGGGAGAAAAGAAGGAACAATGGCGACTGAAGTTGGCCTATGAGAAGTACGGCAATCTGGGCAATGGATTCATTTTTTACGGCCGATTACTTACCGAAGGAATTATTTCAGACAATTATCTTGAAAATGAATTGATCCGAATTGGAGGAAATTCCACACTTAGGGGATTTAGGGAAGAAGAGTTCTTTACCTCAAAGGCCGCCCTTGGGAGAATAGAGCAACGCTATTTGATACCTGGTGGATTTCTATTTGTTTCTTTGGACTATGGCTATATGGAAACGCCTGAGCGCCAATCCACTATTTCACAGGCCTATGGTACGGCGGCGGGATTGGCTCTGGAGACACAAGGAGGACTATTTTTACTTAGTTGGGCCATGGGTGGTGGAGACGGCAGTAACTTTGGAGAAAACGGCTCAATGATTCACTTTGGATATAGCAATCAGTTCTAAAATTCACGTAATTTAACTCCATGGATTTTGTGGCCCTTCTTGTAGGAATTGGAATAGGTGGTATCCTTGGCTGGCTCTTTGCTAACCAGCGAAAAAATGGCCCTGTGGAAGGAAGCGTTTCGGAGGAAGTGCACGGACTTCTAGAGTGCCAATTGGAGGAATCGAAGAGCGAGATTATCCGCCTGGAAAACAATCTCCTTGACGTTCACGGAAAGTATCAGGCTGCCCTAAAGGAAAAGGAGTTAACGGATCAGCGTCTTAAAGAACACAAGCTTGAAATTGAAGAACTTCAAGAACGGTTCAAGAAGGAATTCCAGCTACTTGCCAATGAAATCCTTGAGCAGAAGTCCAAGAACTTCAAAGAGCAAAATGAAGAACAACTCAAGGGAATCCTGACTCCCCTCAAAGAACGCATCAAAGAATTCGAAGAGAAGGTAGACAAAACTTACTCCCAAGGGTCTAAAGAGCGCCATGGTCTTCAAAAAGAAATTGAACGACTTCAAGAGCTGAATGTTCAAATTTCACAGGATGCTATAAATCTGACCAATGCACTTAAGGGTGAATCAAAAACACGTGGCGATTGGGGAGAATTTCAATTGGAGACACTACTTGAAAAATCGGGCTTGGTTCGGGATGTAAATTTCCACACTCAGACCTCCATCCGAGATGAAGAAGATCAATTGAAACGTCCCGATGTGGTGGTAGATCTCCCTGACAGCAAGAACATCATCATTGACTCAAAGGTCTCCTTATCTGCCTATGAAGCATACTTCAATGCCGAAACAGATGAAGAACGCGATCGGGCAATGAAAAATCACCTCAACTCCATTTACATTCACATCAAGGATCTAGGGTCAAAGAAATACGATAAGCTCTACGGAATTAATTCCCCGGACTACGTACTGATGTTTGTTCCCATTGAACCTGCACTGAATCTGGCTTTACAAAATGATCCGGAAGGAAAACTCTTTCAAGAAGGATTGAAAAAGAACGTAGTGCTCGTTAGTACAAGTACATTGTTGGCCACCTTGAAGACAGTCAATTACATCTGGAGTCAAGAAAACCAGAAGAAGAATGTTCAACGAATTGTAGATGAAGGTAGTGGCTTATACGATAAGTTTGCTGGTTTCGTTGAAGAATTAGAACGCTTGGGCAAACAAATAGGAACGGCTCAGAAAACCTATGAACTCACCTGGAAGCGTTTAAAAGGCGGAAGTGGAAATTTGGTGAAAAGAGCCGATAATCTCCGTAAATTAGGTATCACTCCTTCAAAACAACTTGACCAAAATCTTGTTGAAGAAGCAAGGGAAGAAATTGAATAGATTAAGAAGCATATCGTTCGTACTCATTTTGTTGGCTATTACCTTTGGTTGCCGGCGAAGCAGTACGTTGGTGGAGCAAAACATGGCGCACCTGTACCAACAAGAGAGCGTCCTCCTCCGACCGGTGCTGGAAATACATCACGACAGCGACACCAGCAGCATTATGCATTTCCAAATTCGCTCAAAGGAATTACTCTTTGCACGTACGGAGGAGAGCGATACTTTTTACGCCCATGTGAGTGTACATTATAGGCTTTACAACAGTTTAGAGGAGGCCGTTTTATTGGATAGCGGAAGTGTGAGTATTCGAAAGAGCACGATTGAGCTGAAGCCTCGATTGCTCATTGGGGAAATTCCAATCAACACCGGATATGATGTTGACGAAGCTATTGTTGAGATCATCACCCGAGATCATATGCGGGATTACGAATTCCGTTCTTATGAAGTCATTCACCGGAAAGACATTCAGGGAAGACAAAATTTCAAGATTACCGACATAAGCGGCGATGTGCACTTTGACCCGTATTTTCAGCCTGGCGCTCAAGTTCTGTTAGATCATTGGAGGGAATCTGATGACAAGGAAGTGTATGTTAGGTATTATGGTAGATATTTCCCCTTGGCTTCGCCTCCCTATTCCATTGAAAACGATGTGGCCTTTGATTACTCAGCCGATAGCATTTTCACCATGCGTCTTGGCGACACACTAAGCCTTTCCAAAAAAGGATTCTATCACATTCAACTTGATACGACCAACACTTTTGGGGTAACGTTATTCGCTTTTTACGATGATTTCCCTTACATCACCAAAAAAAATCACCTTCGACCCCCGATGCGCTACATTTCCACCCGAAAAGAATATGAAGCCATGGTCACTAAGCGTGAAGTGGACGACTTTTGGTTACGCAATGCTGGATCTCCTGAACGTGCTCGATTATTGGTACGAACCTATTACACCCGAGTACAGGAATCGAATATGCATTTCTCGAGTTATTTGGAAGGTTGGAAAACGGATAGAGGTATTGTGTATACTATCTTTGGTCCCCCAAACATTATCTACAAAGGGAGCGATGGGGAAACTTGGATATATGGAGAGGAAAATAGTGTGCTTAGCTACAACTTCAACTTCGTTCGGGTGGAGAATCCGTTTACCAATAATGATTATTCCTTAAATCGATCTAGCATCTATCGATATTCTTGGAGTCAGGCTGTAGATACTTGGAGACAGGGCAGAGTATACAATGTAACGGATGTTCAAAGGGCACAAGATGAATCAAGACAACAATACAACCAACCTTATTTTTGGTATTAGACCCGTTCAGGAAGCCCTTCGCGAAGGAAAGTCCATCGACAAGATATTCATTCAAAACAATCTAAGAGGCCCACATACCGATGAATTAATGGAGGACTTGGGGAATTCCGATGTGCCTGTGATGAAAGTTCCAAGTCAAAAACTCAATCGCCTGACCCGAAAAAATCATCAAGGTGTTATAGCGATGATAAGTCCGGTTCAATTTCATCCGGTGGAGGAAATTATTCAAGGAATCTATGAAAGTGGCGATAGTCCGTTAATACTTTTTTTAGATCGGGTGACCGATGTACGGAATTTTGGAGCCATCGTTCGAACAGCAGAATGCATGGGTGTTCAGGCCATTGTGGTGCCTGAAAAAGGTGCAGCGCGAATTGGAGGCGATGCCGTTAAAACCTCAGCAGGTGCATTATTGCGGATTCCTATTGCACGTGTAAAATATCCTGCTGAATCATTGAAAGCATTGAAAGACTACGGTCTTCAATTAATTGGCATCAGTGAAAAAGGCGAGAAGAACATTTCGGAGACCTCATTGGATGGCCCTAAAGTGATCATAATGGGGTCCGAAGACGATAGCATTTCCCCTTCCTTAATTAAAGAGTGTGATTTAATCCTGCGCATACCCATGGTCGGAAAAATTGGTTCTCTTAACGTAGGTGTAGCTGCGGGGATGGCTCTTTATGAATGCTTACGACAAGTTCAACTGAAATGAGCACCTATGGTTTGGCCTTATCGGGAGGAGGAGTCCGTGGTATCGCCCATATTGGTGTTTTAAAGGCACTGGAGGAAAAATCAATTCAGCCAGAATTCAAGAGCGGCATTAGTGCCGGAAGCATAGTTTCGGTTTTGTGGGCAGATGGATATTCGGCTGAAGAAATTCTTCAGATTGCTTCTGAACAACGATTTATCCAGTTATTGGCTTTTGGCTTCGCAAGAAACGGTTTCTTCAATCTTGAAGGGGTGAAAAAACTACTTCAAAAAACGCTTCGCCATCAGAAGCTTGAGGATTTATCCACTGAAATCTATATTGGTTGCACCAATTTAGAAAGCGGTCAATTGGAATACTTCTCCACCGGTTCTATTGTGGATGCTGTTCTAGCGTCTTGCTCGGTTCCTTTTGTCTTTCAGAATTATAGTATTCAAGGCGTGCCTTATGTGGATGGAGGAATTGTCCGAAATCTTCCTTCTGAAATCTTGAGACCTAAATGTAACGTCCTGATTGGCTCCGATGTCATCCCTGCCTCTGAGGTTAAATCGATTCAGGGCATTAAAGAAACTTCCTATCGGATTCTTTCCATCATCGCCTCCTCGAACTCCAAGCACTCTCGTGAGATTTGTGATATCTTGATCCATCCAACCGAATTGTCAATTTTTTCGTTCACAAGTTTTGAAAAGCATCAAGAACTATTCGATATTGCTTATCGAGAAGCCATTAAACAAATAAACGACTATGAAACTAAGCTATAGCACTTCTCTAGTAATTGTACTTATTCTAAGCTGCTTTCACCTTGTTGGTCAAAATTGTGGACATCGCTGGCATGGCGCTCAAGCACAAAATAGCCGAAGTGACACCATTGATATCTTGCATACGGATTTACAAATGGATTTTAGTGACTTGGCTTCGGGAGAATTCATGGCAACGGCCACCATTCGTTTTAGCCCAAAGATGAACGGTGTGAATAGTTTACCCTTGGATTTACTTAGCCTTGATGTAGATTCCGTTCAAGGACCAGATTCACTTCTGAATTATACACAAGTAGGTGAGCTTGTAGAAATTGACTTGGGCTGGAATTATCTCATTACAGACACCTTAGATGTGGTGATTTACTATGGCGGAAATCCAGCTACGGACGCGAGCGGATGGGGTGGTTTATACATTAATGGTAGTCTGGCATATAATCTAGGTGTTGGCTTTGACGCGGATCCACATCCTTATGGCAGAAGCAGTTTTCCTTGTTTCGACAACTTCGTGGAACGCTCCACCTATTCGTTTCATATTCGAAGTAATTCCAATCACCGAGCGCAAGCCAATGGCTACTTAAGTTCTATTGATACCCTACAAGACAGCGATTTGGTTTGGAATTGGGAATGCAATGGAAATTTCCCAAGTTATCTCGTGGGATTTGCTGTGGGAAATTTTGAGGTTGTGCACCAAAACTACAACGATAATGGAACGAATATCCCCATTGAATTGGCCGCCTTTCCAAACGACACTTCCAATATGAAGGCAAGTTTTGTAAATCTTCCAACGGCCCTTGAAGGATTTATTGAGAGTTTTGGGCCTTATCAATGGGACAAAGTAGGTTACGTACTTACCGTACAAGGGGCCATGGAACATCCTACAAATGTTGCTTTTCCAAGAAGTCTGGCAAATGGAACTACCGCCGGACAAGACATTATGGCCCATGAATTGGCGCACCATTGGTGGGGCGATTTGGTTACCTGCAAAACTCAGGAAGACATGTGGATCAATGAAGGAATGGCAGAGTATTGCAGCCATCTATTCTTTGAATACCTGCACGGTCGAGAAAATTATTTGCAAAAGGTAAAGAAGAATCATATACATGTTGTGGAGAGTGCGCATTTATCGGACAATGGGTATCGAGCTGTTTATGGGATTCCGCATGAATATACCTATGGCACTACGGTCTATAATAAAGGCGCATCGGTTGTTCATAGCTTAAGAGGTTACCTCGGAGATTCATTGTTCTTTCATGGATTAACCGAACTCGCAAGCAACAACGCTTGGTCGGCATTAGACAGTTGGGAATTTAAAGATGAGCTTGAGTTGTATACCGGTGTTAACCTAGATGATTTCTTTGACGACTGGATTTTTAGTCCAGGCTTTATCGACTTTGATTTTGACAGTCTTTCACTAATATCCGGTGGTACATCTTATATTGGATTTCGACAAGGTCTTCATCACGCCCCCGATTATTACACCAATATCCCAGTAATGCTCGAGGCAAGAAATGACAATATGGAAGTCTACAGAAAACCCGTTTATATTGATGGTGCGAGCAGCGGCATTCCCTTGTTCATTCCAATCATAGATCCAACATGTGTAGTTCTAGATCCAGACGAGTTACTAAATCAAGCGGGGGTCTTTGTGAACGGTGTTTTTTCCGGATCGAAAACAATTAATACCGACGGTCTAAGTGCTGAAATACAATTGGATAACATCCCTGACTCTTGTTATGTGGCATTCGAGCACCATTGGATTGAACCTCCTCATCAGGATGATCCAAATTATAAATTTGGGAAGAACCATTATTGGAGTTTTAAGGGTGCTCGTTTAGCCGGATCTCAAATAAGTGGAGAGTTGAATTATGAAAAGCAAGGGAGTAGAGGATTCGATAAAGATTTGCTAACGGTAAATGAAGACAGTATTCTTCTGATGTACCGACCTGAAGGAAATGGTGATTGGACGGAGTATCATCATTATACTAAGGACATCCAATCATCCAACACCAATGGAAGAGGAAAAATGATTCTTTCTACAGTCCTTCTCGGTCAGTATTGCTTCGCGAATGGAGTCAGCAATATTGGGATTGATGAAATTGAAAATAAGGAAATACTGATACATCCAAATCCCACCAATGGAACATTTCGTGTGGAGGGTTTGGAAGAAGGAATCGGATTTGAGTTATATAATTCGCTTGGACAACTGGTCCAGTCCGGAACCTATAATGGACGGGTAGATTTAAATGGACTCTCTGAAGGAACCTACGTTTTAGTTGCTAAAAATCAACGTATTGAAGTGATAAAGCAGTAGCTTTTTGTACCTTCATAAGACCATGAAGACACATTTACTACTTCCATTTTTCCTGATGTTCGCTTTTTCCATTCAGGCTCAAATATTGAATCCTGAAGTTCGCGACATTCCAATGCGCGACGGTAAAAACCTAAAGGCCGACGTTCATTTGAATGACAGTACCATTTCCAGACCGGTAATTCTCATCCAAACTCACCCAAACGCCGATATCGTTTCCTATATATACATGACTCGGATACAGGGGGTCTACAACCACGGCATTGTGCGGTACATCCGGAAGTGAATCGCTGATGCTTGTCCAACTGGCACCTCGATCCATCGTCTTATACACGTGGTCTGTTCCAAATCCGGAAAAGGTCAAATATGCAATTTGATCATCGCTTGGATCAAAGGCAATATCAGTCGGAAAACGGTCGGGCAAGGAACCTGTAATATCGGTCCAATTGTCACCTCCGTCCGTAGTAAGATGGATTCCTGGAGTAGTCACATACGGAGCCGTACCTACCATACAGATATCCTCATCTTGATAACTTAAATCCATACATAGAACAGGGGTTCCATCCAAGGAAAATCCCAGATTGGTTGGGGTCCAAAATCCACCACTATTGTTCGATCGGTACACCACTGAACGTCCCGCATAGATTACAGAGGGATTCACTTTTGATACTCTAAAAGGTGCAATAAATGCTGTTATTTCAGAACCTGGAGTAGGAATATCCAGCCAGCTACCTCCCTCATCGGCGCTTATTAGAATATTCAGTCCTTGCCAACTACCATACATTATATTGTCATCAAATGCATCTATATCCGACCAAGATCCATCACCTCCAATCACCTTCACCCATGAGTCTGTTGTGGGCCCCGAATAAATAACGGTGTTGTTATCCTGCAAGCCTCCTATGAAAAGGCTGCTGTCCTGAAAAGAGGAGGAAGTACCATTATAAAATTGTGTGGTTTGATATCCAATATTCACCTCTTCAATGGCATTTCCACCATTTAAACTTCTATACACTCCCCCATCGGTTCCAAAGTAAATGGTATCCGGATGGTCCGGATGGAATTCAACTTCGTGAATATCAGAATGAATCGAAAGCGTATTAATCTCCATTTGATTCACCCCCCATTTAAACTCCTCCAGTACTTAATTCCCACGAGGGCCAATTTATTGGTGTCCGTAGGATGAACGGCTACATCATGAGAAAACCAACCTTGCCACTTACTGTAATCGTTGGTAGAAACAATGCTCCAATTATCACCGTGATTTGATGTTTTACACAACCAGGTCGCTCCATCGGTAAATCCAAATCCATTACCAATGCTGGCATAGACGATCCTCGGATCTTTTTTATAGATATCCAATCGTATTTTTCCTTGGAAAGTGGTCGGAAATCCACTCATCATTGTCCTCGTTTGACCACCATCGAAACTCCTATATATCCCTTTTACCAGTGCTATCAAAATTCCCATAGGCCGCGTAAACGGTATCTGAGTGTATGGGATTGATCACCATATCCATGCACATTACCGTACTGTCCATTTGCGTCCATACCTGCCCTCCATCAATTGTCTTATACAATCCTTCTGTAGTCGCTGCCCAAACAACATTCGGATCCGTGGGATCAATTCTCACCATATTGACACCTTTCTGTTGCTGATAACTCCAGTCCAAACTATGTGTCCGTGTCTGTCCTCCATCAACCGTTTTAAGTACCCCCATTCCATAACTTCCACGCTCAGATCGGTAGGCCGCGTCATTTCCTGCTGCTACATAATTGTACACCTCACCTGTTCCGATGTACATAATATTCGTATCCATAGGGTCTATGGCTACGGAACTAACTCCTAGTACCGGAAATCCAGTAGGCACTCTTTCCCATGTATTTCCTTCACCTAGGTGATACGAACGCCATAAACCTCCACTAGCTGATCCCGCATAAATGGTGTTCGGATTTTGAGGGTTAAAAGCAATACAGAGAGTACGTCCTCCACCGTTTGTAGGGCCCATACTTGTCCATCTGCTGCCTGTGGCACGTGTACTTAGCGCATGAGATGAAGCTCTCTTCCATTCGGAGAAATACACTTCTGCCGGTATGTCATTATTTGGATAAGCCCGTTGCATGGACCATAAATCCAATGCTTTATACGAACCTGGAATTTTGGCTTCTTCTTTATTTGAATGGCAAGCGGTCAGGACTATTAGTCCAACAATTAATACGCGAAACGGGTTTTTTCATGATTTAAAAATAACCAAGAGAGCTTAGTAGAGAAAAAGTATATTTGGTCAATATCACTTCTCTGAACCGAAAATCCAAATGAAAAAATCACTGGTGCTCATCGCCGCTCTTATTTTTTCGGCAATCCTGATCAAGGCCCAAGAACTACCCCATTTTAAAACGCACACCATAGGAGCCTATTCCGGAATCTCGCTCATTCCTAATGCCATAAATACGGGGCAAGGAGAAGAATCCGTTCAAACCATCATCGTTCGATCCATTGGATTGAATTACACCTCGCATATTTCTGAAGCTTGGTCCTTAGGATTGGTCTATGACCTTCAATTCGCCAATTTTCAAGTTCAAGAAGGGCAACGACCTATTAATCGCGAAGACGTAATGGTTCTTTGTGCAATCGCATCCTACGAATTTCATCATGTTGGCATTTCACTTGGTCCTGGGATTGAATATGAGAAGACAAAAAGCTATCCAGTGCTTCGGCTTGGAATGGAGTATAGCTTATACGTGGCCAATGGATGGTGGATTATTCCTGAAGTTTCCGTTGAATACAAAGACGTCTATGAAAACTACAATATTGGTGTTAAGCTAGCGAAGAGCTTTGGCAAGGACGTACGTCAGGCCAGTCATCACTAAGTCGGATAAGGTATTATCAGTCTAAACTTTCGAGGGAAGCTCCCTTTTGAAAGAATCGGTCAATGGATTTCTCCACATCAGGATTGAGAAGTAGTGGTGGTGCATGATGCGGCTTTATACGGGAATCAATAACCACTGGCCCTTTACAGCTCCAATGTTTATCGGTCATAGTTTCTGAAACGCCGTATATATCAGCGGCCGGATTGGCCCGGGTGAAAGTGACCCAAACAAAATTATTGAGCTTCTGAGCTACAAATTCGGCGTCATCGACCAAACAGATGAAAGGAAAAGATTTATGCAAATCGATTGGAAGAGCACTGTTCAAACGCGCTTTTAAGAGCTCAAGTTTATCCTTATCATAAGGGCCTACTTCAACTGCTAAAACACCATTGATAGGAACGCTAGCTTTTTGGATGAAGTCAAAATTTGAAAGCAATTCTGGAACTGAATCACCTAGATTCCTTCTTTTCTTTCCTGAAGCGGCAATGACAACTTTCGAACCTGTATTAAGTCCATCACCCGAATAATCCAGCGTATCTATGTTGGTCTTTGTATGGAAGTGAAGGTCTCTTTCAAGGTTGAGACGTTCTAAAACAAAAGTGAAGAATGGAACTAGGTCGGTCGACTTCGGACAGTCTTCTTGACTTCCATTGGCAATGAAGAGGAACTTAGCCAGGGAAAGCTGTCCAGTTCCTAAAATTCGATTGGCTTGAGTGAGAATTTCACTCGGCCTCATAGCTTCCAGATAAGGTGTATATCGCTCAGATCCTACCGCCAATAATAGCGGATGAACTCCTGCCGCATCTACAGCATGTACCTCTTTTACACCAGGGATTTCTTGTGGTATGGCCGAATCGGTCATACGGTGGATCATGGCGCCAAATTGTGTGTCTTCCTGCGGTGGTCGGCCAACAACAGTAAAGGGCCATATGGCATTAGGGCGATGATATACCTTCTCTACATGCATTAATGGAAAAGGATGTTTCAAACTGTAGTATCCCAAATGATCTCCAAATGGACCTTCATCTTTGGTTTCCCGAGGAAGGACATAGCCGGTTATTACAAAATCTGCATCAGCAGCTAGTGTATACCCATTCTTATTCACATAGCGGAATCGGCGTCCACCCAATAATCCAGCAAAAGTCAATTCGCTAAGACCTTCCGGCAATGGCATGACCGCAGAAAATGGTATGGATGGAGGCCCTCCTACAAAAATGCTCACTTTGAGAGGTTTCCCTAGGGTATCGGCTATATTTTGATGAATCCCAATTCCCCGATGCAATTGATAATGAAGACCAATTTCCTCATTAGGAATGTAATCGTTTCCTGAAAGCTGAATCCGGTACATCCCAAGATTTGAACGCATGATTCCAGGATTGGATTGGTCTTCGGTATATACTGCAGGTAGGGTCACGAATGCTCCTCCATCATCCGGCCAATGAATAATCTGAGGAAGCTCGGTAATTGAACAATGATTCTTTAGAATCGGGCCAGAATTCACCTTCCTTGGAAGGGCTTTCAAAGCATTAAATGGAGCCGTAAGATGTTTCGCCGGCGATTTCAAGGCAGCCATAGGATCTCCTTTTAAACGGATGATCTGATCTACCTTATCAAGGGTTTTCCGAAAGAGGAATTCTGAACGTTCCAAACTTCCAAAAATATTACTGGTGGCTCTAAATTTGGAGCCCTTTACATTCTCAAATAATAAGGCTGGTCCTCCTTGCTCAAAAACACGAAGATGTATAGCGGACATTTCAAGATTTGGATCCACTTCTTCTTTGATGCGAAGAAGCATTCCATTCTTTTCCAAATCCAATAAACTTTGTTCTAAAGAGCTATACATCAATTCGAAAACAAGAAAGGGTGACCATGGGCCACCCCATTATAGTCGTTTTATGCGTTAAACTTTTCTTTCAGCAAGTTTGTGGTAGTTGATCCAGGACGCTCAATTGGCATGCCTAATGCACGACCCCAAATAAGGTTAGTCAGTACACCCAGAGATCTTGATACACCAAACAACACTGTATAGAAATCATACTGTGTTAAACCGTAATGCATTAATAATTGACCCGAATGAGCATCCACATTTGGCCATGGGTTCTTCACTTTTCCAAGAGACGATAGAATCTCGGGCACAACCTCATAAATTCGGTCAACAATCAAAAACAGATCGTCGTGCGGCATATGATTCTGTGCAAATTCACGCTGTGCGGTGTATCTCGGATCGGTCTTTCGCAAAACGGCATGACCAAAACCTGGAATGACCTTTCCTTCATTTAAGGTTTTTTTAACGTAGTTAGCTATCTGCTCTTTACTTGGCAAACCTCCACCTAGCTCATCGCGCATGGCAAGTATCCATCGTATTACTTCTTGGTTTGCCAGTCCGTGAAGAGGTCCGGCAAGTCCATTCATTCCAGCGGCAAAGGACAAATACGCATCACTCAAGGCACTTCCCACAAGGTGGGTGGCATGGGCCGAAACGTTTCCTCCTTCATGATCTGAATGGATGGTCATATACAGACGCATGAGCTCACGGAACTCATTGTTCTCGTAACCTAGCATATGAGCAAAGTTTCCAGCCCAATCCAGTTTCGGATCTGGCTCAATATGATCACCATTGTGGTACATGCGGCGATAGATATAGGCGGCCAAACGAGGTAAACGCGCAATCAAATTCATGGCATCTTCAAAAGTTGGATCCCAATAGTCTTTCTTGCTGATTCCTTTGCGATAAGCCTTGGCAAACTCAGATTCTGTACGAAGGGCCATAATCCCTGCCACGAACTGTGTCATTGGGTGAGTGTAACTTGGCAAAGCATCAATGACTTTGAAAACATGCGGAGGCACAATACTTCTACGAGCCCAATTATTGCTTACTCGTCGAACAATATCATCATCGGGTAACTCTCCTGTTAACATCAAATAGAAAATCCCTTCAGGAAGTGGCTCCTTTCCCTCTGGATACGCAGGAAGCTTTTCTTGTAACTCAGGAATGGAATAACCTCGAAATCGAATTCCTTCTTCAGGATCAAGCTTCGAAGTTTCACAGATCAAAGCCAACATTCCACGCATTCCACCATAGAGTTGATTCACCTTAATCTCCCCTACCGTTTCATCACCATGATCCTTGAGGAAATCTTTAACCTCAGTAATCTTATCATCTACTATTAATGCAAACTTCTCTTTTAATCTATCCATTCTATCTTTTACTTGATGTATTTAAAATTCTTACCAGGGAAATAAGCTGTATCTCCGAGGTTTTCCTCAATGCGGATTAATTGATTGTACTTTGCCATCCGATCCGACCTAGATGCCGAACCTGTTTTAATTTGTCCCGTATTTAAGGCCACGGCCAAATCCGCTATGGTCGTATCCTCTGATTCACCCGAGCGATGACTCATTACGGAAGTGTATCCATTTCTATGGGCCAAATCAACAGCGTCTATGGTCTCTGAAAGAGTTCCTATCTGATTTACTTTAACCAGAATACTGTTCGCTACTCCACGATCCAATCCCATCTGCAAACGATCCGAATTGGTGACAAATAAATCATCGCCTACCAACTGTATTTTATCGACGAGTACGTCAGTCATCTCTTTCCATCCGTTCCAATCATCCTCATGCAATCCATCCTCAATCGAAATAATGGGATACTTCGAGGACCAATCCTTCCAAAATCCAACCATTTCAGAGCTCGTTAGCTTTTCACCAGAAGACATGTGGAAATGATACAATCCATTTTCTTCATCATACAACTCACTCATAGCAGCATCCATGGCAATCCAAACATCTTCACCTGGTCGATATCCCGCTTTCTCAATGGCTTGAACAACGGTTTCTATCGCTTCGGTATTTGAACCCAAATTGGGAGCAAAACCTCCTTCATCTCCAACATTTGTAGACAGGCCTTTGTTCTTGAGAACTGCCTTTAAATGATGAAAAATTTCAGTTCCCATGCGCAAGCCTTCGCTAAAGCTTTCAGCTCCAAAAGGCATGACCATAAATTCCTGAAAATCAATCTTATTATCGGCATGTTCTCCACCGTTCAAGATGTTCATCATTGGAACGGGTAAGGTACGAGCATTCACTCCACCGATGTAATTGAACAAATTCTGTCCTGCTGAAACAGCTCCAGCCTTTGCGCAGGCCAATGATACGGCTAGAATGGCATTTGCCCCGAGATTCGCTTTGTTGGGAGTTCCATCAATCTCCAGCATTCGTTGATCAATAGCACGCTGCTCATAAATAGGGTAACCAGCCAATTCTTGGGCAATTACTTCATTTACGTTATGAACGGCTTTCAACACCCCTTTACCAAGAAAACGACCCTCGTCATTATCTCTAAGCTCAACTGCTTCATGCTTACCTGTTGAAGCTCCGGATGGCACAATTGCTCTTCCGACAGATTCATCATCGGTTACTACATCTACCTCAACTGTAGGGTTTCCTCTACTATCTAAAACCTCTCTACCGTGAATATGGAGAATACTTGACATATGATTATTTTTTATTCATATTGGAAATGAACTGATCAAATAGATATCGTGAATCGTTTGGTCCAGGTGCCGCTTCAGGATGGTATTGAACGGAAAAGATCGGCTTGGATTTATAAGCACTTCCTGCAACGGTATTATCGTTCAAATGTTCGTGTGTAATCTCAATTTCAGCATGATTCTCTACATCCTCTCTCCGCACTACAAATCCATGATTTTGTGATGTTACTTCGCACTTTCCAGTAACAAGGTTTTTAACCGGGTGGTTAATTCCGCGGTGTCCATTGTGCATTTTATACGTTTGAATTCCACTGGCCAAAGAAATCAATTGGTGGCCTAAGCAAATCCCAAATACGGGCAATCCAGAATCCAATACCTTTTTCACTTCTTCAATCACATCCGACATAGCCGATGGATCTCCAGGACCGTTGGAAAGGAAAAGTCCGTCAGGGTCCCATTCCATCATATCTTCAAAGGAAGAATTGGATGGGAATACCTTGAGGTAACACCTTCTGGAAGCAAGATTCCTCAGTATGTTTTTCTTGACTCCAACATCCAATACAGAAACTTTAAGATCTGAGTTTTCATCACCATAGTAATAAGCTTCCTTGGTACTTACTTTACTTGCTAACTCCAATCCATCCATCGAAGGTACGGCTGCAAGCTTCTTTTTAAGCTCATCAATATCATCCGTTTCAGACGAAATAATGGCATTCATAGCTCCTTTATCTCGGATATGACGAACCAAGGCCCGAGTGTCTAAATCCGTGATGGCTACAATATTATCGCGTTCAAGGAAGTCCTGAAGACTCATATCTCCTCCCGGTCTGGACCAGGTATAGCTGAAATTACGAACAACAAGCCCGGCAATCTTAACCCCTTCCGATTCACTTTCTTCCAACTTGGCTCCGTAATTACCAATATGAGGGTTGGTTGTAACCATCATTTGACCATAGTAAGAAGGATCAGTAAAAATCTCCTGGTAACCGGTCATACCTGTATTAAAGCAAATTTCTCCTGTGGAGGTTCCTTTAAGACCTACACTGGTCCCATAAAACACAGCTCCATCCTCGAGGAGTAGAACTGCTTTTTCTGTAGATCTGTACTTCATATTCGGGTTTATATATCAAAAAAAAGGATAAAGCTTGAAGCCTTATCCTTTTTATAGTTCCTTGAAAAACAACGTATCAATTCCAATCTTGTTTACTCGTCTTTCTTTTTTTCTTCAGCTTTATCAGCTTTGTCCTCGGCTTTTGGAGTTTCTTCAGCACTAGCTTCAGGTGCTGTTTCCACTACTTCTTCTACCACCTCTTCTACAGCAGGTGCAGCTTCAGCCGTTTTCTTAGATCCACTTCTTCTGCTTCTCTTCTTCGCTGGCTTATCGCCTGTGTAAATATCGTTGTAATCAACCAATTCTATCATACACATTTCAGCTGCATCACCTTGGCGGAATCCAGTCTTAATAATCCGAGTGTATCCTCCTGGACGATCTCCAACTTTAACCGCAACGTCACGAAACAATACAGTAACCGCTTCCTTACGCTTAAGGTAACTGAATACGGTACGTCTTGAGTGGGTGGTGTCGTTCTTCGACTTTGTTATCAAAGGCTCCACATAGCACTTTAAAGCTTTCGCTTTAGCAACAGTCGTATTAATTCGCTTGTGTTCGATTAAAGAGCACGCCATGTTTGACAACATCGCTTTACGGTGCTCCGCCGTACGACTCAAGTGATTAAATTTCTTTCCGTGTCTCATTTCTCTTTAGAATCTCCGTTCTTTCTTATTCCTTTTCCAATTTGTACATCGAAATATCCATTCCGAAGAACAAACCTTTGGCCTCAACCAATTCGTCCAATTCCGTCAACGACTTCTTACCGAAGTTGCGAAACTTCATTAGATCGCTCTTGCTATAGGTCACAAGATCTCCCAATGTTTCAACCTCTGCTGCTTTCAAACAGTTAAGGGCACGTACTGAAAGATCCATGTCAACCAACTTGGTTTTCAGCAATTGACGCATGTGAAGCATTTCTTCATCATATTCTTCTGTCGCCGCTGTTTCTTCGGCTTCAAGTGTGAAGCACTCATCAGAGAACAACATGAAGTGATGAATTAAGATTCTCGCTGCATCAGTTAGGGCATCCTTAGGGTGGATTGACCCATCGGTAGTGATCTCAAGAACCAACTTTTCGTAATCCGTTTTTTGCTCCACACGGAAATTCTCGATTGAAAACTTCACGTTTTTAATTGGAGTATAGATCGAATCCATGAATATGGTACCCAATGGAGAGGTCGAATTCTTGTTCTCTTCAGCCGTTATATAACCGCGTCCTTTTCCAATATTCAACTCCATATCAATCTTCACCTTCTTATCCATTTCAAGGATAGGCTGGTCTGGATTTAATACTTGGAAACCAGAGATAAACTTACCAAGATCACCTGCAGTGATTTGCTCTTGTCCGCTAATACTAATATTCACGGTCTCTGTTTCGATGTTTTCAATCTGACGCTTAAGACGAACCTGCTTGAGATTTAGAATGATCTCAGTAACATCTTGAACCACACCTTCGATCGTAGAAAACTCATGCTCTACACTTTCGATGCGTACAGAAGTGAATGCAAATCCTTCAAGAGAAGAAAGCAATACACGACGTAATGCGTTACCAACGGTTAATCCGTATCCGGGCTCAAGAGGACGAAATTCAAATTGTCCTTGAGTCTCCGTTGACGTATTCATGATTACCTTCTCAGGCTTCTGGAAATTGAGGATGGCCATATCCTTTAGTGCTTTAAATGGATTACTTAGAGTACAATTCTACGATCAACTGTTCCTTGATATTCTCAGGGATCATATCTCTTTCTGGAACCGCGATAAACTTACCGCTCATGGTTTCGCTATTCCATTCCACCCATTCGAAATGACGGTGGCGGTCGCTACGAAGAGCATCAGCAATCACAACAAGATCTCTTGACTTTTCACGAACAGCAATAACATCACCTGGACGAACGCTGTAGGAAGGAATGTTCACTATGTGACCATTCACTGTAATGTGACGGTGGTTAACCAACTGACGTGCTTGACGACGCGTTTGTCCAACTCCCAATCGGTAAACTACATTGTCCAAGCGACACTCACAAAACTGAAGTAGTACCTCACCGGTAACACCTTTAGCTCGTGTTGCTTTCTTGTATAGATTAGAGAACTGACGTTCTAGGATACCATAGGTATACTTTGCTTTTTGCTTTTCAGCAAGCTGCACTGAATATTCAGATTTCTTACCACGACGACGGGAAAGACCGTGCTGTCCTGGAGGATAATTACAGCGCTCTAGTGCTTTATCCGGTCCGAAAATCGGCTCTCCGAATTTACGTGCAATTTTAGACTTTGGGCCTGTATATCTAGCCATTATTCTATTGTTTTCTCCTTACAAATATTATACTCTACGACGCTTTGGTGGGCGACAACCGTTATGTGGAAGTGGAGTCACATCCATGATCTCCGCGACAACGATTCCAGCATTGTGAATTGCGCGAATGGCAGATTCACGACCAGAACCAGGTCCTTTCACATATACTTTTACTTTTCTCAATCCTCTTTCGATTGCCTTTGCAGCACAATCTTCTGCAGCTACCTGAGCAGCATAAGGAGTGTTTTTCTTAGATCCACGGAAACCCATTTTTCCTGCTGAAGACCATGAGATCACTTGACCATTTTTGTTGGTCAATGAAATGATGATGTTGTTAAAAGAAGCTCTGATATGCGCTTCTCCAACTGCGTCAACTTTAACCTTGAGCTTTTTAACGCTCTTTTGTGTTTTCTTAGCCATTCCGCTTACTCATTATTTGGTGGCTTTCTTCTTATTGGCAACCGTCTTACGTCTACCTTTACGAGTACGTGAATTGTTCTTCGTGTGCTGTCCACGTAGTGGAAGACCTACACGATGACGGATTCCTCGGTAGCAACCGATATCCATCAATCGCTTGATGTTCATCTGAACTTCAGAACGCAATTCACCTTCTACTTTATATTCTTCGCTGATCACACCACGAATACGTGATAACTGGTCATCATCCCAGTCCATTACCTTGGTTCTGAAATCAACATCAGCTTTTGTAAGGATCTCTCTCGCACGACTACGACCTACTCCAAATATGTAGGTTAGTCCAATTTCTCCTCTTTTGTTTTTCGGTAAATCAATACCTGCTATACGAGCCATATTCTTCTAATTATATCTTCTTAACCCTGACGCTGCTTAAGCTTTGGATTCTTTTTGTTGATAATGTAGAGGCGTCCCTTTCTGCGAACGATCTTGCAGTCTGCGCTCCTTTTCTTTAATGATGCTCTAACTTTCATCTTCCTTAATAGATATTAGTATCTGTAAGTAATTCGCGCCTTAGACAGATCGTACGGAGACATTTCAAGTTTCACCTTATCTCCTGGAAGAAGCTTGATGTAGTGCATCCGCATCTTACCAGAAATATGTGCCGTGACAACGTGTCCATTTTCAAGCTCAACTCTGAACATAGCATTCGAGAGTGCTTCGATAATGGTACCGTCCTGTTCTATTGCCGCTTGTTTGGCCATAATTGTTTTTTATACTGAAGGAGTAGAAACTCTACCCTTTATTCTTCCTGTTTTCATCAAACCATCGTAATGACGGTTCAACAGATAACTCTCAATTTGTTGAAGCGTATCCAATACAACTCCCACCATAATCAACAATGAGGTTCCTCCATAAAACTGAGCGAACTGTTGATTAATTCCCGCTTGTATTGCAAAGGCAGGTAGAATCGCAATCAATGCTAGGAACACAGCTCCTGGCAAAGTGATACGAGACATAATGGTATCAATGAACTCTGCAGTTTGCTTTCCAGGCTTAATACCTGGGATGAAACCGCCATTTCGTTTCATGTCATCTGACATCTGATTGGTGTTCACCGTAATTGCCGTATAGAAATACGTAAAGGCAATGATCATTAAGGCAAAAGTCACGTTGTACCAAAGCCCGGCAAAGTTACTAAATTCAGCCATAAACCAAGACCCTTGCGCCCACTCTGAAAAACCTGCTACGGTAATAGGAACAAACATGATCGCTTGAGCAAAAATAATTGGCATTACACCCGATGCATTCACCTTTAATGGAAGGTACTGACGTACGCCTCCGCTACCCATTTGACGGTTACCAACCACTTGTTTGGCATATTGAACTGGAATTCTTCGAACACCTTGAACCAAGGCAACCGACGCTAGTATTACTGCGAGCAATACAACCAATTCAATCAATAGGATTACCAATCCACCACCTTCTGTTTCCAAACGTGAAGCGAATTCTTGGATGAAGCTTTGAGGAAGACTAGCAATAATACCAATCATGATCAGCAAGCTGATTCCATTTCCAATTCCTTTATCTGTAATCTTTTCACCCAACCACATGGTAAAGATGGTACCTGTAACGAGTAGAATTAAACTACTAATCCAGAATGTTCCGGCGGAAAGTAAGAATGCTGACTCAGGCAATTGAGACTGCAGGTTTGCTATATAACCCGGACTTTGAGCCAAGGTAATGGCCACGGTCAAGTAGCGCGTTATCTGATTTTGCTTACGACGTCCACTTTCTCCTTCTTTCTGCAATTTCTGAAGATATGGAACTGCCATTCCCATCAACTGAATTACAATCGAAGCGGAGATATAAGGCATAATACCCAGTGCAAGAATAGAAGCCTGAGAAAACGCTCCTCCAGAGAACATATTTATTAATCCAAGAAGACCTCCTGAAGTTTGCTGCTGTAGAGCCTCCAACTGAGATGGGTCAATACCAGGAAGAACCACAAAGGTTCCAAATCGGTAAATCGCCAAGAATCCCAAAGTCAACAAAATACGTTGACGAAGTTCTTCGATCTTCCAGATATTCTTTAATGTCTCAATAAAATTCTTCATCAGGACCTATTGCTTATAGGGTTGTTGCAGTTCCACCTTGAGCTTCGATAGCTGCTTTGGCAGAGTTGGTGAATTTGTGAACAGTGATATCAAGTTTGGCTGATAATTCTCCTCTTCCAAGGATTTTAACCAAATCGTTCTTTCCGGCCAATCCGTTTTGGATAAGGATCTCTTGATTCACAGTATCCTTAATCTTTCCGGCTTCAACCAAAGCTTGTAATGTATCTAGATTAATCCCGCGATACTCTACACGATTGATGTTCTTGAAACCAAACTTAGGAACACGACGCTGTAATGGCATCTGACCTCCTTCGAAACCAACCTTTCTGCTGTAACCAGAACGAGACTTCGCTCCTTTGTGTCCGCGAGTGGCTGTACCTCCTTTTCCGCTTCCCTCTCCTCGAGCGATACGGGTCTTCTTCTTGATCGAGCCCTTTGCAGGTTTTAGATTATTGAGTTCCATTTTATAAATGTCTTTCTATCGTTCTTACTTGACTTCTTCAACCTCTATCAAGTGATTCACTGTGCGAATCATTCCTTGAATCTGCGGAGTTAATTCGTGCTCCACTACATGATTAATCCTCTTAAGTCCCAAAGCTTCCAATGTCAGCTTTTGATTCTTTGGACGGTTGATCTTACTACGGACTTGCTTTACGCGTACTTTCGACATCTCTTCCTTATTATCCGTTGAATACTTTGTTCATTGAAATACCACGCTGACGAGCAATTGTACGGGCATCACGCAAGTTCAAAAGGGCATCCATCGTAGCTTTTACAGCATTGTGTGGATTTGAAGATCCTTTTGACTTAGCCAATACATCATGGATTCCTACTGATTCCAATACAGCACGCATGGCACCACCAGCTATTACTCCCGTACCATGAGATGCAGGACGGATGAATACACGTGCTCCACCATACTTTCCATACTGCTCGTGTGGAATCGTTTGGTTTATAATTGGTACGCGTACAAGATTCTTCTTCGCGTCTTCAATTCCCTTAGTAATGGCTTCAGAAACTTCTTTGGATTTTCCTAAACCGTATCCTACAACTCCGTTTTCATCACCAACTACAACAATAGCGGAGAAACTGAATGTACGACCACCCTTGGTTACTTTGGTAACACGTTGGATTCCTACCAAACGATCTTTAAGTTCAAGACCTCCTGGCTTTACTCTTTCAACATTTCTATAATTCTGCAACATGTTCCTTAGAATTTAAGGCCACCCTCGCGAGCACCTTCCGCTAATTGTTTAACTCTTCCGTGATACAAATAACCGTTACGGTCAAATGTGCAGTCTGTAAGACCGGCCGCGATAGCTTTTTCGGCCAATTTCTTACCTACTTCTTTAGCAACTTCTGACTTATTAACGCCGCCTGCAGAAACTTCTTTGTCTCTTGATGATGCTGAAACAAGAGTAACCCCTTGAACATCATCTACCATTTGAGCATAAATTTCCTTATTACTGCGGTATACAGTAAGTCTTGGCTTGCTAGCCGTACCACTCTTAATAATCCCGCGCACTCTACGCTTGATCGTATTCCTTCTTTCGGTCTTTGAAAATGCCATAGCTCTTTTCTTCTTCTAGTATTAACCGGCAGCTTTACCTGCTTTTCTTCTAATTTGCTCACCCTTGAAACGAACACCTTTTCCTTTGTAAGGCTCAGGCTTGCGGAAAGAACGAATCTTAGACGCTACCATACCCAACAATTGCTTGTCATGGCTAGAAAGTATTACAGCAGGATTCTGACCTTTTTCCATTTTAGTTTCAACCTTCACTTCCGAAGGGATTTCGAAAATGATGTTATGTGAAAATCCTAAAGAAAGGTCCAAATTCTGTCCTTGGTTAGACGCACGATATCCAACTCCAACCAATTCCAATTCTTTCGTAAATCCTTGAGAAACACCTTCAATCATGTTCGCAACCAATGCGCGATTCATTCCGTGGTGTGCTCGTAGTGGCTTGGAATCATTTTCTCTTGAAAGAGTCAATTCTCCATCTTCAAGCTTCATGGAAATTCCCTCACTCAATGTTTGAGATAGTTCCCCTTTGGGACCTTTTACTATCACCTCACGGCCATCGATTTTAATCTCGATTCCGGCAGGTAGAGTAATAATGCTATTTCCTATTCTTGACATCTCTTAAATCTTCTAAGTCTTAATAAACGTAGCACAAAACCTCGCCTCCAACATTCTCTTCACGAGCCTGCTTGTCGGTCATTACACCTTTATTTGTACTAACGATAGCAATGCCCAATCCGTTAAGTACACGAGGAACTCCTGTTGCCTTCGTGTAATTTCTTAAACCTGGACGGCTGATTCTCTTGATCTTCTTGATCGCAGGAATCTTTGTATTTGGATCGTACTTAAGGGCAATTTTAATCGTGCCTTGTGGACCTGTTTCTTCAACTTTATAGTTACGGATGTAACCTTGCTCGTGTAGAATTCTTGAGATTTCTACTTTAAGCTTTGAAGATGGAATCTCCACAATTCGGTGCCCTGCCATTGCGGCATTGCGAATTCTTGTCAAATAATCGCTGATTGGATCAGTATACATGATCTATTCCTCTTTAACTTCTTATTACCAACTTGCTTTCTTCACGCCTGGGATCAACCCTTGATTGGCCATCTCGCGGAAAGTAACCCTAGAGATTCCAAACTGACGCATATACCCCCTAGGACGACCTGTAATCTTACAACGATTGTGTAAGCGCACCGGAGATGAGTTTTTAGGAAGCTTTTGCAATCCTTCATAATCACCTGTAGCGATCAACTCAGCCCTTTTAGCAGCGTATTTTTCAACAAGCTTTGCCCTTTTTCTTTCTCGGGCTTTCATTGATTCTTTAGCCATAACTCTTACTTTTTAAACGGCATGCCGAATTCGGTCAACAATGCTCTCGCTTCATCATCAGTCTTAGCTGATGTTACGAAAGTGATATCCATACCCGTGATCTTATTGATCTTATCAATATTGATTTCAGGGAAGATGATTTGTTCCTTGATACCCATATTGAAGTTTCCACGTCCATCAAATCCCTTTGGTTCTAGCCCACGGAAATCACGTACACGAGGAAGTGAAGCAACGATCAAACGCTCAAGGAATTCGTACATACGTACTCCTCTTAGGGTCACACGCGCTCCAATTGGCATCCCTTTTCTCAACTTGAAGTTGGAGATATCCTTTTTAGAAATCGTAGCAACCGCCTTTTGACCGGCAATCATTGTCATTTCATTCACTGCAGACTCGATCATTCTCTTATCTGCAACAGCAGCTCCTACTCCCTGACTCAAAACAATTTTCTGAAGCACAGGAACTTGCATTACTGTCTTATATCCGAACTTGTCCATCAAGCTTGCCTTGATGCGCTCGTCATATTCTTTTCTTAGTCTTGGTGTATCTCCGCTCATCGAATTACCTCCCCTGAATTTTTAGCGTAACGAGCTGATTTTCCGTTTTCGTCAAGTTTTTTTCCCGTACGTGTTGGTTCACCTGATTTAGGGTCAACAACCATTAGGTTAGAGATGTGAATGGAAGCCTCTTCCTCTATACGTCCTCCTTGTGGGTTCGACGCACTTGGCTTTTGGTGTTTGGTCACCAAATTAACTCCTTCAACAACAGCTCTATTCTTGCTGATGATCACACGGCTAACAGTTCCCTGCTCTCCTTTGTGTTCTCCTGCGATAACTACGACGTTATCTCCTTTTTTGATGTGCAACTTTACCATCTCTTGCTATTTCTTAAAGCACCTCTGGTGCCAATGAAACAATCTTCATATACTGCTTGTCGCGAAGCTCTCTCGCCACAGGTCCGAACACACGAGTTCCGCGCATTTCTCCAGTGGGGTTTAAAAGAACACAAGCATTGTCATCGAAACGGATATATGATCCATCCACACGACGTACTTCTTTCTTGGTACGCACTACCACTGCAGTAGAAACTTGACCTTTTTTAACACCACCAGAAGGAAGTGCCTCCTTGATTGTGACAACGATCTTATCTCCAACGCTAGCGTAACGACGGCGAGTTCCGCCAAGCACGCGAATACAAAGGACTTCTTTTCCTCCTGTATTATCTGCTACTTTAAGTCTACTTTCCTGTTGTACCATGATTACTTAGCTCTTTCAAGGATTTCCACTAGTCTCCAACGCTTATTCTTGCTCACAGGACGAGTTTCCATAATCTTGACCGTATCGCCAGCATTACAGGTGTTCTCTTCATCATGGGCAACGAATTTATTCGTCTTCTTTACGAACTTCCCATAGATCGGGTGCTTAACACGACGCTCAACAGATACCACAATAGACTTCTCCATTGCATTACTGGTAACGATACCGATCCTTTCTTTTCTAAGGTTTCTATCCATCCCCTTAACATTACTTCGTTTCTTCTTGCATTTCACGCTTACGAAGCTCCGTCATCAAACGTGCTATCGTCTTACGTGCATAACGCATTTCCATTGGATTCTCCAACTGAGAAATCACATGTCCCATGCGCAACTTGGCGTACTTCTCCTTTTCTAGCTCAATCTTTTCGATAAGCTCAGGAGTAGACAGTTCTACAACTACATTCTGTTTCATCTCTCTATCCCCTCTTATTAGTTAGTTCTAAGATCTCTACGGACCATGAACTTGCATTTCACTGGTAATTTCTGAGCCGCCAATCGAAGAGCCTCTTGAGCTACGTCAAAAGGAACGCCATCAATTTCGAAAAGCATTCTTCCTGGCTTTACAGTGGCAACAAAATATTCTGGTGCACCTTTACCTTTACCCATACGTACTTCCGCAGGCTTCTTGGTAATCGGTTTGTCAGGAAAAATTCGGATCCACAATTGACCTTCCCTTTTCATGTAACGAGTGGCTGCAATACGAGCAGCTTCGATTTGACGTGAATTGATCCAACGCGTTTCAAGCGATTTGATTCCGTAAGAACCAAAGCTCAATTCCGTTCCTCGATGTGCAATACCTTTCAGTTGGCCTTTGCCTTTCTGAACGCGACGGTATTTTTGTCTTTTTGGTTGTAACATCTCTCTATTGCTTGAGAATGATTATTGCTTCTTTCTTCTACGAACCTTACGGGCTCCTCCACCTTGGTTGTTTCCACCTTGGCTCTTTCCTGAACGCTGTCCTAAAACATTGCTCAAGTCACGCTTCCCGTAAACTTCACCTTTCATGATCCAAACCTTAACTCCCAATCGTCCATAGGTTGTATGGGCTTCAACAAGAGCATAGTCGATGTCTGCACGGAATGTATGCAATGGTGTACGACCATCTTTATACATTTCAGTACGTGCCATTTCCGCACCATTCAATCGACCACTAATCTGAACCTTAATTCCTTCAGCTCCCATTCGCATAGCCGCAGCTATAGCCATTTTAGTAGCTCTACGATATGAAATACGTCCTTCTACCTGACGAGCAATGCTCTGAGCAACTAGAGTCGCATCCAATTCTGGGCGCTTAATCTCGAAGATGTTGATCTGAACTTCCTTACTCGTAAGTTTTTTCAACTCTTCCTTAAGTTTATCAACTTCCTGTCCTCCTTTACCAATGATGATACCTGGACGGGCTGTTGTAACTGTAACCGTAATCAACTTCAAGGTGCGCTCAATGATAATTCTTGAAACGCTGGCCTTAGACAAACGCGCGTTTAAGTAATCGCGGATCTTCTTATCCTCTGCAAGCTTATCACCATAGTCGCTACCGCCAAACCAGTTTGACTCCCAACCGCGGATAAATCCAAGGCGATTACCTATTGGGTTCGTTTTCTGTCCCATATTAAGCTTCCTCGTTAGTTTTGGTATCTAGTACCAAGGTTACATGATTTGATCTCTTTCTGATTCGATGAGCACGACCCTGTGGAGCAGTTTGCAAACGCTTAAGCATTCTTGCACTGTCTACATATATCTCCTTGATAAATAGACCCGAGTCTATATCAAAGGTTTCATCGAACTTATTCTCCCAATTGCTGATGGCAGATTCCAACAGTTTCTCAACCTTGTTAGAAGCCTCTTTTTTACTGTAACGCAGTACATAAAGTGCTTTAGCGGCATCCATACCACGAACCATGTCCGCAACTAGACGCATTTTACGAGGTGAAGTAGGACAGTTGCGAAGCTTGGCGTATGCCAACTGCTTGCGCTGCTCCTTCATGCTCTCAGCTGTATTTCTTTTACGTGCACCCATTTTATTCTTGCTTGATGCTTTCTATTATCTTCTCCCTTTATCTTTCTTGTTTCCGGCATGTCCACGGAATGTACGAGTCATGGCAAATTCACCAAGCTTGTGTCCAACCATGTTTTCAGTAACATACACCGGAATAAACTGACGTCCGTTGTGCACTGCGAAGGTTAATCCAACGAAATCAGGAGTAATCATTGAAGATCGTGACCATGTTTTGATCACTGACTTCTTTCCGCTTTCAAGTTGAGCTTCAACTTTGCGCTCCAACTTATGATGAACGTAAGGTCCTTTTTTTAGAGATCTAGCCATTGGTCAATTATTTCTTACGACGTTCAATGATATACTTATTTGAAGCCTTCTTCTTGCTTCTTGTCTTGTAACCCTTAGCAGGAATACCGTTTCTTGATCTAGGATGACCTCCAGAGGCGCGTCCTTCACCACCACCCATTGGGTGATCTACAGGATTCATAACAACACCACGAGTTCTTGGACGACGTCCCTTCCAACGCTTTCTTCCCGCTTTCCCAAGCTTCTCAAGAGCGTGATCAGAATTTGAAACCACACCGATAGTAGCCATACAGGTCAATAAAATCATACGCGTCTCGCCAGAAGGCATTTTAAGAACCGCATACTTACCTTCCTTCGCAGCCAACTGAGCATAAGCTCCTGCTGATCTAGCGATGATACCACCTTGTCCTGGGTGTAATTCAATATTGTGTACAATAGTACCTAGAGGAATCTTTGATAATGGAAGTGCATTTCCAACTTCAGGAGCCGCATCAGCACCAGAAACCAAAGTTTGTCCAACCTCTACTCCGTTTGGAGCCAAGATGTAACGCTTATCACCATCTGCATAAAACAAAAGTGCAATACGCGCGCTACGATTTGGATCGTACTCTACTGTTTTTACTGTAGCAGGAACTCCTGCTTTATCTCTTTTGAAATCAATGGCACGAAGACAACGTTTATGTCCACCACCTACGTAGCGCATAGTCATCTTACCAGTGTTGTTTCGGCCACCGCTCTTGCTCTTTCCTTTTGTCAAGGACTTCTCCGGGTTAGCAGAAGTAATCGTCTCGAAATCACTTGCGAAACGAAAACGCTGTCCTGGAGTTACTGGTCTTAATTTTTTTACTGCCATGATCCTTAAATATTGCTATAGAAGTCAATAATGTCACCCTCTTTAACGGTCACAATCGCCTTCTTTACATTATTTGTTCTACCGCTAATAACCCCTGCTTTTGTAAAGCGTGATTTGCTCTTCCCTGCTTGGATCATTGTATTGACGGACTCTACCGTAACATCGTATGCCGACTCTACCGCTTTCTTAATCTCGACCTTGTTGGCGCGAGTATTAACGATAAAACCGTATTGGCCACGATCTTCCGCGAGTTCGGTCATCTTTTCCGTAATAATCGGACGAATCAGAATTTCCATGAGTCCCTCGTTTAGCTTAAGATTGATTCAATTTCACTTATCGCTCCTTCAGTCAAAATCAACTTTGAAACCTTCATGGTTTCGTAAGTATTTAGCTCTGAAGTAGTTACGACTTTGCTGCTCTTCAAATTTCGGGACGACAAATATACGTTTTTATTTTGCCCAGCAATGACCATCAAAGACTTTTTGTCGTTGGCTCCAAGAGCACCGATCATACTAGCATAACCCTTAGTCGAAGGAACGTCGAAACTTGGTTCTTCAACCACGATAATATCTTCGTTTTTCGCCTTATAGGTTAGTGCAGAAACACGAGCAATTCGCTTGAGTTTCTTGTTCACTTTCATGTCATAGTTACGAGGTTGTGGACCAAATACACGGCCACCGCCACGGAACAATGGGGACTTAATGCTACCCGCACGGGCAGTACCTGTTCCCTTCTGACGCTTTATCTTACGCGTAGATCCAGTGATCTCCGCTCTTTCCTTAGCCTTGTGGGTTCCTTGACGCTGGTTCGCCAAGTACTGCTTCACATCAAGATAAATCGCATGATCATTTGGCTCAGCACCAAAAATGTCCTTGCTCAACTTCACCTTGCGGCCAGTTTCTTTTCCGTTTATATCCAGAACTGATAAATTCATCACCTCTCTATTGTTACAATGGAATTCTTAGCTCCAGGAACCGATCCTTTAACGACCAATAGGTTCTTTTCAGCTACCACTTTCATTACTTGAAGGTTGGCGATCTTTAAACGCTCATTACCCATTTGACCTGCCATTCGCATTCCTTTGAATACACGTGCAGGATAAGATGCCGCTCCAATAGATCCTGGAGCACGCATTCTGTTGTGCTGACCGTGAGTGGCATCACCTACTCCTCGGAAATTATGACGCTTAACTACCCCTTGGAATCCTTTTCCTTTAGACGTTCCCACTACATCAACAAATTGTCCTTCAGCAAAAACATCTACAGTTATGGAATCTCCAATATTGAAATCACCTTTGAAAGATTTGAACTCCGCTACTTCGGCAGCTGGCTCGCTATTCGCCTTCTTAAAGTGTCCCGTAAGCGCCTTTCCGGCATTCTTTGCTTTACGCTGGCCAAAACCTAGTTGAAGTGCTTCATAGCCATCAACCTCCATGGTCCTAACCTGAGATACGATACATGGACCTGCTTCAATCACGGTGCAAGGAATATTCTTTCCGTTTGCATCGTAGATACTGGTCATACCGATCTTCTTTCCAATTAATCCAGGCATTTCTAGTCCTTTTTAACTCGTTATCAAACTTTGATCTCTACTTCCACACCAGAAGGAAGTTCGAGCTTCATCAACGCGTCGATGGTCTTCGAAGAAGAGCTATAGATATCCAACAATCTCTTGAAAGAGCTTAGTTGGAATTGCTCCTTGGACTTCTTATTCACGTGCGGAGAGCGGAGTACAGTATAAATTCTTTTGTGTGTTGGCAATGGAATAGGTCCATTAACAACCGCACCGGTACTCTTCACCGTTTTCACGATCTTCTCAGCAGACTTGTCTACTAAGTTGTGATCGTATGACTTTAATTTAATTCTAATCTTCTGGCTCATTATTCACCTATATATTAAGCTACAGCTCCCTTAACTTTTGCAATCACTTCCTCTGCAATACCCTTATGTGCATCTGCAAAGTTTGAAAACTCCATAGTCGAGGTTGCTCTACCCGATGTAATGGTTCTTAAGTCGGTAACATATCCGAACATCTCAGCTAGTGGCACCTTGGCTTTAACAACCTGTGCACCTGCACGGCTATCCATACCTTCAATCTGTCCACGACGACGGTTCAAATCGGCAACCACATCACCCATATTGGCCTCAGGGGTCACTACTTCAACCTTCATAATAGGCTCCATCAATACAGGTGAAGCTTGCTTCGCAGCATTACGGAATCCCATCTTAGCCGCCAATTCAAATGACAACTGATCCGAGTCAACCGCATGGAAAGATCCGTCGTGAAGCGTCACACGCATACGATCAATTTCATATCCAGCCAATGGCCCGTTTGACATTGCTGTTTCAAATCCTTTCTGAATAGAAGGAACAAATTCCTTAGGAATGTTACCTCCCTTGATTTCATCGATAAACTCCAAACCTTCGTCTTCTGACTTAGCTGGTCCAATAGTAAAGATGATATCAGCAAACTTACCACGACCACCGGACTGCTTCTTATATACTTCGCGATGACGGAAGTCGGAGTTCAATGCCTCTTTATATTGTACTTGAGGAGTGCCTTGATTAAGTTCTACCTTAAACTCACGACGCATTCTGTCAATGATAATATCCAAGTGCAATTCACCCATTCCAGAAATTACCGTCTGACCTGTATCATGATTGGTTGCAACCTTAAATGTTGGATCTTCTTCAGCCAATTTGGCAAGAGCAACACCCATCTTCTCCACATCAGCCTTTGACTTAGGCTCTACCGCAATACCAATTACTGGCTCAGGGAAAGACATCGATTCCAATGAGATTGGATGCTTCTGATCACAAAGTGTATCACCTGTACGAATATCCTTAAAGCCTACACCTGCACCAATATCACCCGCCTCAATTGAAGAGATTAGGTTTTGCTTATTGGAGTGCATTTGGAAGATACGAGAGATACGCTCTTTCTTGGTTGTACGTGGATTGTACACATACGAACCCGCATCCAGTTTACCTGAATACATTCTGAAGAAACACAAACGACCTACAAATGGATCGGTAGCGATTTTAAACGCCAATGCTGCCATAGGAGCCGCCGCATCTGCTTCACGAGTTTCTTCTTGCTCTGTATCTGGATTAACACCATTTACCGCAGGAACATCCAAGGGAGATGGCAAGTACTCCATAACCGCATCCAATACGGTCTGAACTCCTTTATTCTTAAATGCAGAACCACATAGCATTGGTGTGATTTTCATATCACATACCGCCGCACGAATAGCTCCTTCTAATTCTTCTTTTGTAATGCTATCTGGATCATCGAAGAACTTCTCCAACAAATGATCATCATATTCAGCTACCGCCTCAACAAGCTTTTCTCTCCACTCATATACCGTATCTTTAAGATCTTCAGGAATTTCAATTTCTTCGTAGGTCATTCCTTGATCCTCATCATTCCATATAATGGCTTTGTTGGTCAATAGATCCACTACCCCACGAAAATCTGATTCGGCTCCAATTGGCACCTGAAGTGGGGCTGGATTACCTTTCAACCTTTCCCTAACCTGCTCAACTACATTAAAGAAGTCAGCACCAGAACGGTCCATCTTATTTACAAAACCAATACGTGGCACATTGTATTTGTCGGCCTGACGCCATACGGTCTCAGACTGAGGTTCAACCCCACCTACTGCACAAAACAATGCTACTGCACCGTCAAGGATACGCAATGAACGCTCTACCTCTACAGTAAAGTCAACGTGTCCTGGAGTATCAATAATATTTACTTTGTATTCATCGGTCTCATCTGTCGGTTGTCCTTGAACCGTAGGATATTTCCAGAAACAAGTAGTAGCTGCAGAAGTAATCGTAATACCACGCTCTTGCTCTTGCTCCATCCAGTCCATTGTAGCGGCTCCATCGTGAACCTCACCAATCTTATGACTCTTACCAGTATAATAAAGGATACGCTCAGTGGTGGTTGTTTTACCAGCATCGATATGCGCCATGATACCGATGTTACGCGTATTTTTTAGACTTTGCTTCTTTGCCATTTTCGCCTAACTCTTTACTCTTTTTATACTCTAAAGTGTGAAAATGCCTTATTTGCCTCTGCCATCTTGTGCGTATCAACACGCTTCTTAACAGCAGCTCCTTCTTCTTTGGAAGCGGCAATAATTTCATTGGCCAAACGAAGAGCCATTGACTTTTCGTTACGTTTACGCGCAATCATAATCAACCACTTCATCGCCATAGAAATTTTTCTATCTGGGCGTATTTGAATAGGAATCTGAAATGTTGCTCCACCAACACGACGGCTACGAACCTCAACGTGGGGCATTACATTTGTCAATGCTGTCTTCCAGGTTTCTACACCATTCTCACCTGTCTTTTCCTCAACAATGCTCATCGCATCATAAAAGATCTTGAAAGAGATGCTCTTCTTTCCTTGCAACATCAAGTTGTTTACAAACTGAGTTACTAGTGGATCATTAAACTTAGGATCCGGAAGTAGAATTCTTTTTTTCGCTCTTGCTTTTCTCATTGCTCTATTCGCTTAGCTAATGCTTATTTCTTTGGACGTTTCGCACCATACTTTGATCGACGCTGAAGTCTTCCTTCAACACCTGCGGTATCCAATGCACCACGCACGATATGATAACGTACACCTGGAAGATCTTTCACCCTACCTCCACGAACAAGCACAATCGAGTGCTCCTGTAGATTATGGCCTTCTCCTCCGATATAAGCGTTTACTTCTTTTCCATTTGTGAGACGAACCCTAGCAACTTTTCTCATCGCTGAATTCGGCTTCTTTGGCGTTGTAGTGTATACACGTGTGCACACTCCACGACGCTGAGGACATGAATCAAGAGCAGCTGATTTACTCTTCTTCTCAATCTTAACTCTGCCCTTACGGACTAACTGTTGAATCGTTGGCATATAGTCTTTTTGACTTCCTGTTTAACCAAAAAACAAAACCCCTCTTTTTTCGGGACTGCAAAGGTAAATTAAAATATGAGTTATACAATACGCAAATAAGGGAAATACAAGAGCTTAGCTTATAGTTTTTCAACAGAGCTATCAACCATACTTTTTAGTCCATTTTTTTCTTTTTCGCGACTTTTTAGAAGACCTCCAATTGTAAGTATATATATTGTAAGTATATATAATGTATACGCCTAGGGTAATTTTCAATTCAATCCTGCTTGGGTTTAATTAGTATGCGATCTATTCGATAAATAGTCCATCCTAATAAGAAGCAATTACACCCGCTTAATTGAGTCGTTTTACCCAGAATCAATGGACCTGTTTTGTTTATTACTTTTTCTTTTTTGATCAAGCACAATCTGCACCTTCTCTTATATTTGAAAACGCAAAAATTGCTGCCTACATGGGGTATTTGG
>LXNJ01000115.1_pt1 | contig 55275 bp, 40 predicted proteins | sample 809081 | NCBI WGS metagenome assembly LXNJ01 (sample SAMN04870510, study PRJNA318959) | sponge metagenome | biome: sponge; feature: marine sponge reef; material: water | host: Petrosia ficiformis | place: Greece: Milos, Mediterranean Sea | collected 2013-05-29 | depth 5-7 m
CTCATGCCGTCACTCGAGCGGCGTGAGGGGGCGGAACCTTACTAGAGTGAGACATCTCCGGCACGTTCCCACTCACGATGCCTTCCCGGGGGCGCTGGGGAGCCTTATGCAGACAGGGCTGCCAAGAGCGCTTCCCTCTTCTCCAAGTCTGCCACACTCCCCTGATCGGCGACGGCAGCCTTCTCTGTCCGGCCACGGAATTCTCCCGGGCCCTCTCCGGGCTCGCCAAGTGTCGTTAGCAGGGCTCCACCATAGTCGAATCCACTGACCAAGGCGATAACTGGTCCTACGTTGATGACGCGCTGCCCGTAATGTCTATCTGGCAAATGTAAGCCTTGGATGGACAGCTGGTGGCAGCTACGCATGGGCGCGGCGTATGGACTGCTAATATCGGATCAACCGATACTGCCGTTGACGAGGATGATGGTAAACTACCTGCTGCATTCCGCTTGGCGCAGAACTACCCGAATCCGTTCAACGCATCCACGGCCATCCAATTTGAAGCGCCCGTTGAGGCCCAATAATACGTCTGGCCGTCTTTGACACGACGGGCCGAAAGGTAGCCGTGCTTACCGACCAGGTCTATGGACGCGGCGTTCACACCCTGCACTGGGAGGCTGTGGACGTTGCCAGCGGCACATACTTCTACCGCCTGGAGTCCGGTGGCAAGCTCATCCAAATGCAGACGATGAAGCTTATCAAGTAGAACCTCCCCGGCGCTTGCCAGTGTGTGCGCCGCAGTCGACTCTCACGGGCCTTGCAAAGCTTGACCGCGCATCGGGCATGGCTTCAGATGCATGATCGCGCACAACCGGCCGCAATGCAAGCGGCTTCCTGACTGCACTTGCGACACCGACGCCTGCACCACGAATGCTGGCGCGCAGGCAGGGCAGGCGCGCCAATCCAACAGGACGGCTGCGACAGCGGCCGCGACCGGCAGCATGCTGTGCGTGTATGACAGCTGCGCATCGTTCGAGACAGAACTCTCCGCGACAGGCGGCTACGCTGCACCCGCACACCTGACAGCCGGGGCGGCGGCTTGCATGGCTTTTTGCGCTTTTGCCCACGCCGCAGCGCTCGGCTGCGGAACCGATGGCAATAAACTGCATTAGCAATTCCAGAATGGGTCAACCGCGCGCACTTTGAACACATTCCTTATTGTTGCTCTTATACTGTTTGCACCCCTAGTGCTCTTCGCTGTGGTGCAGGGCCTGCGCGTTTACTTTACACGGCAGCGCAAGGTAAGCCGGCCCCGGCATCGTCGCAGCATGCTCGTTATTCGCAAGGCTCCCGTGGTGCTCTTGCGAAGCGATGCCGTGCAAGAGCCGACAAGCAACTACGACTGGGAGGGCGGAGACTCTGCCGGGCTGCCTGAAGTGTGGGAAGATGACTTGATGCTTCGACGCAACTAGATTATCATTGCGGTTCACTCTTCTGGCAGCTAGATGATTCAAAGGTTTATTGCCTGGCTGGATGAGTACCGGGAAGTGGCATTCGACCTGGTGCGCATCTATCTGGGCATCGGCCTGTTTGCACGCGGCGTTCTCTTCCTGTACGAGCACGAACTGTTTACGTCGCTCCTGCCCGCATCCGCACCGGCTTGGCTGAGCGCGCCAGGCGTCATGACCGGCGTCGCGCTGATTCACATCCTGGGGGGCCTCGCTATCGCCATCGGGTTCTGGACCCGCATGGCGACGCTCGTACAGATTCCGATTCTTTTCGGGGCGGTCTTTCTGAGTGTGTCCGGCATGTTTTCTGCGGACCAGTCGTTTCAGCTCTCGGCGCTGGTGCTCTTTCTGCTGACGCTCGTCCTGGTATGCGGCTCAGGAAAGTGGTCGATCGATCACCTGCGCCGCCAGCATCCATGGCAACAGCTTCTGGGGCGGCTTAATGTCTTTCGTGGCCCGGCCTTTGATCTTCTGCGGATTTACCTCGGTATCGCACTCTTCGTTCGCGGCACACAGTTCATTGCGGATGCCAACAGCTTCTTTGACCTGATGTCGGCAGACTCAGCGGCGCGGCTTCAGTCTACGGTCCTGCTCCACTACGTGGCGCTGACGCATGTCTTTGGCGGCTTCATCCTGACCGCAGGACTGCTCACCCGGCTGGCGGCACTGCTCCAGATACCAGTCCTCGTGGGCGCACTGATCGTCACCGACATCCATGTCGGGCTGCACCAGGGCTCGCAGGGCTTCGAGCTTGCCGCTCTAACGTTGTTCCTGTTGATCCTGCTGTTTCTTTACGGCCCGGGCAACTGGTCGTGCGACCACTACCTGTTCAAGCGCGCCAGCCCGGCACCGGTGACCGCCCGAACGGCGCGCGCTAGCGAAATCCTGGGGCATGTGCTGCCGGAAGAAGGTCCGTTTGCCAACCCGGTGGAGACGCTCGCCGTACCGGAAACACTGTCGTCCAAAGAATCCGTAGAAGCGCTTGACAAAGATCCCACGGTCATCACGCAGGCCCGCTACAGCATCTGGGGCTGGGCGCTGTTCCTGGCCGATGTCACCCCCCGCCCGAAAGAAATCGTGTTTCGCGATGTGCACTCTGGCGCGATCCTGAAGCGCAGCAAAGACCCTGCAGTAATAGACCAATTCCGATACCGCTAGGTGCGCCGCCTCCCGTCACAGCACATGAGGATTCCCGAACTGTTGGAGGCTGCGACGCAGCCGCTGATCTCCTTTGAAATCATCCCGCCCAAGCGTGGAAGCTCCGCGGCACAGCTCATGGCCGTCGTGGAAGAGCTGATGCCATTTCAGCCGCCCTTCATCGATGTCACCAGCCACTCCGCGGAGGCGCAGTACGAAGAGCTTCCCGATGGCTCCTGGCGGCGGCGCATCAAGCGTAAACGCCCAGGAACCATCGGCATCTGCGCCGCCATAAAGAGCCGCTTCGGCATAGAGACCGTCCCGCATGTGTTGTGTCATGGCTTCACACGCAGCGAAACGGAAGATGCACTGATTGAGCTCAACTATCTGGGCATCAACAACGTGATGGCGCTGCATGGCGACGACACAGGCTACCAGAAGACGCTGCCGCCCGGAACGGCCGTAAACCGGAGCGCGATAGAACTCGTGCACCAGATCGAGTCCATGAACCGGGGACGCTACCTGGAAGACCTCATCGATGCGGTGCCTACCGACTTCTGCATCGGCGTTGCAGGCTACCCTGAAAAGCACTACCGTGCCCCCAACATGACATGGGACGTGCAGTACCTGAAGCGAAAGGTGGATGCAGGCGCAGCCTACATCACGACGCAGATGTTCTTCGACAACAAACACTACACCAAATTTGTTGAGCGCTGCCGCAATGCCGGCATTACCGTGCCGATCATTCCTGGTCTCAAAATATTCACCTCCAAGCGTCAGCTGGAGTTGTTGCCCTACCGATTCAATATCGAGATTCCAGAAGCGCTGGCAAGCGAAGTCGTCGAAGCACGCCCAGAACACATACGCGAAGTCGGTATTCAGTGGGCAGTTCAGCAGTGCGAAGAACTATTCGACTTCGGCGTCCCCTGTATTCATTTCTACATCATGCAGAGCGCCAACGTCGTCCGAAAGGTTGTAACCCGCCTCCGCAAGGCTGCCTAGATACAGGTCTTCCAGGCGACGCATCCCGGCTTGACCCCTCGCATCCTTGTCATCATACCCGACAAGGTGCAAAATTCCGTGCAACACGTAGCGCAGCGCTTCTTCAACGAAGGAAGCCCCAAACTCCTCGCACCGCGCCTTCGCGTAGTCCAAGCTGACGTACACCTCCCCATCGATCGCCTGACTGTCGCCCATTGGAAAACTCAGCACATCCGTGTCGTAGTCGCCTCCGCGAAACCGCTTGTTCAAGGCTCGCAGCGATGCGCGATCCGTCAGGATGATGCCCAAAAAGTCCAAAGTGCGCGCCTCGCGATCCAGCACAAGCCGTACCAGCGCGCCGAGCAGCGCCTCATCCAGGCGCAATGCCGCATGCGCGTGGGTGATATGCAGGCCGGTCAAGCGCTTGACTACAGGTCTTCGGCCGACGCCGCCATTGAAAGCATGACTGAACTCATGATAAGCTCTCCGGACAGCTTGGTGAAGTCCGCCGACAACAGGCGGTTATCAACGTTCGCGTACAGGGTACAGTACACCTTCCGATCCACGGCCAGCCCGCTGGAAACGCCTTCACGCCGCGCCCAGAAGATCACCTCGCCTTCCTCAACATAGATTATGCCGGTGCAGCCCTGCAGCTGCAGACGGTTGTATGGGGTTATCACCCTGATAAGGTTGTTTAACTCTTCTTTCCGTATGGAGTCAGGTGTGGACAAGCCGCAGATTATTTCGAGCCTGAGCTTGTCGCTTGTCTTCTTGTCCTCCAGCACATACCAGGTCATCGCGCCTTCACGGTGGGCCTCGGCTCCGAGCGCTGCACCGATACGCGCAAAATCCGCGTCGTCGAACTCATGATTTGCTGGATATCCGCTGTTCATACAGGTTCGGGCTCAGTCCATATCATCGCTATGCCTATGCGCACCCATCCTGCGGCGGTTACTCGTTCGGGTCTCCCGCGCCGGAGGATGGCACTGTGTCCATATTCGTTTCCATGCTTTCCTCGTCCGCACCTTCTTCGTCCATGCTTTCACCGATGGATGCCGTGTCCCCTTCGAAGGTACTCCGGGCGGCCTCCGGTGTCACCACTGTGGGATCTCCGACCAGCGCATTGATCTTGGTGCGGAAATCCGCATAGGCTTCAAAATCACGGGCGGCAACGTACACGCGCTCAACCTGCTGCGCCATGTAAAACAGCCGTTGCTGCTCTGATGGATTGCCTGCCGTATTCAAGTGATGCAGAAGGTAAGGCTCAGCGGACTGCATGATTTCTTTCGCTTTGTCAAGCCGCCCCGCGAGTTCATAGGCACGCGCCGGAAAGACGAACGACGAGATGTCGCCAGGGATTGTTTCGTACGGTACGGCAGCCATGATGTGGTCCATGAGCGCGATCGCTTCGTCCGTACGCCCTTCATCACTGAGCCCTATGGCGGTCTGCGAAAATACGTTCCGGTAGTTGTCTATCATGCGCCGGATGTTCTCGTCATAATAGACGCCCGGATTGTTCAGGTTGGTGAACTTGAATCGGCGCAGTACCTCAGGAGACAACTGCGTGTCAATACGACCCATGGGCAAATCGTGCTCGATAGGAACAATGCGGTAGGCCTGCCCTTCCAGCTGAAAGTGGTTCTCCAGGTTCAGACGCCCGTCCGGCGACACGGTCACCGCGAAGTACACCGGGCGGGTCCAGCCCTGCAGTGCATTCGTCACCAGAATGTCGAGCACCGCCTGATCGGCTGCATATAGCGCATTGACGGGATCCCCATTCGCATCCTGCCCGAAATTGCGCCCGTTGAGCGTCCACTGCATCGGGCTTTGCAGACGCTGTGCATCCATTGGGCGGCCAAACACCTCCAAATCATCCGTCAGCTGCACGGTATCCACCGGCAACGAGACCACGCGCGGCGTCCAGCGCTGCAGTCCGATGCCCTCGATCTGGGCATCATCCATGGTGATCGGCAGCGGCGCAGATTCACGCGACCACTGATGCTTAAGCTGCCGTATGTACCAGGGCGTGTTCAGCAGTGAAAGGTTGGCCACCCGTACATCGCGGCGAACGCCTTCCACCTCTTGCAAATACCACAGCGGGAAAGTATCGTTGTCACCATTAGTGAAGACGATACCGTTCTGATCAACGCTGTTGAGCATGTTGTATGCATATTCCGGTGCCACGTAGCGCCCGGAGCGGTCATGATCATCATAGTTCTGCAAGATCATAAGGCCGGGTACGGCGATTAGCACCATACTGGCCGTGCCCCAAGAAGCAACGCTCCGCAGATTTGTGCGCACCGCGTCGGCCACCATCTGGATCAGCCCGGTGGCGCCGATGCCGATCCACAAGCTGAAGGTGAAAAAGCTGGCCACGTACGAGTAGTCGCGCTCTCGCGGCTGCATAGGGGTCTGGTTGAGATACAGGACGATGCCGATCCCCGTCATCAGAAAGAGTACCAGAACACTGAAGGCTCGCCGCCAATCCCTCGTGAAGTGGTACATCATGCCCAAAAGCCCGAGCAGGAGCGGCAAGGCAAAATACTTGTTGCGACTGGCGCGCTCACTTGGGGTCTGGAAGAAGGATTCGTACGGCCCATCAAGGAATGGAATGCCGGTAATCGCCCGGGCATCCTGAATGTCGCTCTCCCGGCCAGAAAACTGCCACAGGAAGTACCGCACGTACATGTGCCCTACCTGGTACTTCCAGAAGAAGTCCCAGTCTGAATCGTACTGGGCATAGACACGGCGGTGGTGCGACGCCGGGGAGTAGCGACGCGGCAAGTTCTTTTCCCTGTATGTCGGGTTCGGCCCGCCATCAAAAGCGGGCCCGCGCAAGAGCGGCGTTTCGCCGTACTGCTCCCGCGCCAAATACGAAACAATCGCCGCAGGATTCTCCGGGTCATTCTCGTCTATCGGCGGATTGGCAGCACTGCGAATGAATATGAGCGCATACGTGGAATAGCCGATGAGTACCACCAACAAACAAACGCTGGCAAGGTTGAACACCGGCCGCTTCCACACATGCGTTAAGTATACCAGACCCAACACGGCAAACGAAATGCCAAGCAGCACCACTAGAGGCCACTCGGTCCGGCCTGCCAGGACTGGAAGTTTTTGCACGATGCCCGGGTAGATAATGGCAAACACCACGGACGCAATGATCAGTGTCGCCGCGAGCCCGCCCCAACGGCGCGGGGAGAGCCATTCCGATCTTCCTGCCCGCGTCCACTCTTCCCGGTCAAACTTCACAAAGAAGATTATCAGCGCAATAAAGAACAGCGCCAGAAGACTCAAGAGATGCGCACCGATAGCCAGTCCGAAGAGGTATGCGACAAGCACCAGTATGCGGTTTTCCCTCTTCCCCAGCACCACGCCTCTCCTTGCGGACGCGCGCGCCAGGTCGCTCCAGCGCATGATCAGCCACACCACCAGCGTCGTAAAGAGCATGGACATGGCGTACACCTCGGCCTCGACCGCATTGAACCAGAACGAGTCGGTGACCGCGAATGTGCACGCGCCTACGACGCCGCCCGCAATCGCCGCAAAATGCTCGCGAGCAGACTGGTCAGCGCTCTGAAACTCCCGCACCAGGCGCACGATGATCCAGTACGTGAGCAGAATCGTGACCGCACTGCAGAGCACCGACACCATGTTGATCGACAAGGATACGACGGACTGCGGCACAAACATGGCAAACAGCCGTCCTACCAGCATGTAGAACGGCGCGCCTGGGGGATGAGATACCTGCAGGCCGCTAGCGATGGCGATGAACTCGCCTGCGTCCCAGAAGCTGGCGGTGGGCGCAACCGTGAGCGTGTACAACACAAGCGCATACAAGAACACGAACGCGGCAGCGATGCGATCAATCTGCTTCCAATTCATCGAGTAACGAAGAAGACAACGGGCCTGTCGCTCAAACGACTGCTCCGTAAACATGTTGCTTTAGTCCGCGCGGCCTCAGCGGTGAAGCCGTATTTTGGGCGCAGCGCTTGGGAATTTAGACAATGAAACACCTGCATCGGATGGCCCTGCATGGATTGCCCGGCCCCTTTTTTGGGTGGCTTGGGCTGCTGCTGTTCTTGCTGTTGATGCAATTCCTCATAAAGTACTTGCCGGATATCGCGGGTCGCAATCTGCCACTTGGACTTGTGCTGGAGCTTATCGCCTATAACCTGGCCTACATGTTCGTATTGGCCGTGCCCATGTCGGCGTTGCTTTCCGCGCTCATGGCGTTTGGCTCGCTCGCAGAGTCGCGTGCCTACCTTGTGGTGAAGACCAGCGGCGTGTCTGCCCTTGCGATCACCTGGCCGGCCCTCCTCGTGGGCTGTGCCCTCACGCTGGTAATGGTCTATTTCAACAACGTGCTTTTGCCTGAATCCAACTTCAGGGCACGCAACATCTGGGAGGATGTGCATTCGAAACGTCCCGGCTTTGACCTGCAGCCCGGCGTCTTTTACGACGGGCTGGACGACTACGCCATCCTGGTCAAGCATCGCAACGGGAATGCGCTGCGCGACATTCTGATCTATGATCACACCCGAGGCCGTCGCACCGGCACAACGATCACGGCACAGAGCGGCACGCTCATTTCTCAAGGTGTCAAGGCAAAGCTGCATCTTCAGACGGGCGAAGTGCATCGCTTCCTGCCCAATACGAGCAGCGACATGTATGAACGATACGAGCGGTTTCGGTTTGATCGGCTGCATCTTTCGCTGGACCTGTCCGCCTTCAACTTTGAGCGCACGGGCCTGACGGACGGACATCGCTCTGATCGCTCTACGCGAACCTTGGTGATGATGCTGGTCGTCGACTCACTTCGCGCCCGCATTGACACCAACCGCGCCATGATTCGGAATGCCTACCCAATGGTCGCCCGCACGACCAGCGCACCGCAGCGCTTTCAGGACGATTCGATGCGCGTGAGCGCATTTGCAGGTGAAAGTGCACGCATGGCCTCCGACGAAGTCGGCAGGCTCATGCGCACCATAGCCCGTCAGGAGCGCTGGATGAACCGATATCGCGTAGAGATACACAAGAAGTTCTCTATCGCGACGGCCTGCCTCATCTTCATGCTGCTCGGCGCGCCCCTAGGCCTGAGCATACGCCGCGGCGGCCTGGGAATCTCTGCTATCGTGGCCCTTGGCGTGTTTCTGCTGTACTGGTCCACCCTGGTTCAGGGGGAAAAGTTGGCGGACCGGGGCTTCCTCAGCCCTTGGATCAGCATGTGGATCGCCAATGTGGTCGTGGGCCTTGGCGCATTAGGGCTGTTCGCGTATGTCTCGTTGGACCTCCGTGCGCTGCCAAGACTTCGTGCACTGCGAAGACTCCGCGCACGCCTTTCCCGCAAGCTCCGGTGATACTGATGCTGTACCTGGTGCCCACGCCCATCGGGAATCTGGAAGACATCACCCTGCGCGCCCTCCGCGTCTTGAAGGAGGTCGACCTGATCGCATGCGAAGACACACGCCGGACCGCCATACTGCTGTCCCACTACGGCATCACGACGCCCACAACCAGCTACCATAATCACAACGAACGGCGCAAGACGCCGCAGCTTGCCGCAAAGATGATGGGTGGCGCTTCCGTAGCGCTGGTCTCGGACGCCGGCTCTCCCGGCATTGCAGACCCTGGCTTCTTCCTTGTGCGCGCTTGCCATGAGGCGGAGATTTCTGTAGTGGCACTGCCCGGCCCTACGGCCCTGATACCGGCGCTCACCGCCAGCGGACTGCCCTCAGAACGCTTTGTCTTTGAGGGATTTTTGCCGCCCAAGAAGGGACGCCAGGCGCGACTAATGGCGCTGGCGCAGGAGCCACGCACAGTCGTGCTGTATGAAGGGCCCCACCGACTGGTGAGAACACTGTCAGAATTAGCCCGGCACTTCGGCATGGAACGCGCCGCTGCTGTTGGGCGCGAGCTTACCAAACAATACGAGGAGCTACGCCGCGGCACACTTGGATCGCTGCATGCCTATTTTGCGGCGCAGCCCCGGATTCGGGGAGAACTGGTCCTTATCATTGCACCGCAACGATAGCCCTTGGCCACGCATGTAAAGACATTCGTCCTTGGCCCCTTTCAGACCAACAGCTACGTCTGCTACAGCGAGTCTGATGCCGTGCTGGTGGACGCCAGCGCCTTCAGCACATCCGAGCGTGCGGCCGTCGCGTCCTTTTTGAAGCGCCGCGGGCTCACGGTGCGCCGCCTGTTGCTGACCCATGCGCATGTTGATCACATCTTCGGATGCGCGCACTTCGCTCGCATGTTCCAGATGCAATGGTCCGCGCATGCGGACTGCATGCCATTTCTGAAACACGCCCGCGTTCAGGCCGCCTCGTTTGGCACCTTCGTGGAGGATCCGCCGCTGCCCATCCTGCCGCTCAAGGAAGGGGATGTGATTCGATTTGGTGCGGCAGCGTGGGAGGTGCTGCTTACGCCTGGGCATGCGCCCGGATCATTATGCTTTTACGACCGTGAGTCGGCCTTCGCCATGGTCGGCGATGTGCTGTTCGAGAATTCTATTGGGCGGTATGACCTTCCTGGCGGCAACTTGGCTGTGCTCATGCAGTCCATCTACCAGAAGCTCCTCACGTTGCCAGATGACACCGTAGTGTACGCTGGGCATGGCCCCGCGACGACCATTGCACGTGAGCGATTATACAATCCGTTCCTTCAGGATTAGTCCTTCAAGATAAGTCAAAGGGCGGCGCGTGCATGCGCCAAAAAAAATGCGACGCGCGCAACGCCTTGCCTGTCGCGCCAAAGGCTACGCGTCCAAGGCTACCGGCTCAGCCAGGATGCGCCCGCCCGCGCCGGTATGATCCTGGCCCGGTCGTGGCTGCCTTGCCAAGGCCCTGCAGTCGGGGCTAACCCGCAGGCACGCGAAACACAAGCCTTACCGCCCGCCCGTGATCGCTGTACTGCACATCATCCGCGAGTTGCTGCATAAGAAAGAGACCGCGCCCGCTATCCTTCAACATATTGGCCTCCTGAAGTGGATCTCTCGACCTTGATGCATCAAACCCCTGACCCTCGTCTGTGACCACAACCTCGACTTGATCCTCCGCAGCCCTAAGGATGAACGTGACCTTCTTCGCCGCATCCCAGCCGTTGCCGTGCTCCATGGCATTGGTGATGGCCTCGCTGGCCAAAAGCACCACATTGTGGGCCAGTTCCTCCGCGATCATGCAGGAAGCCAGAAACTCCTGCGCCTGTGCAACAGCCCGCTCCAGCGCCTCAAACGTGCTGGGCAACGTCAGCACCAGGCTATCTGATTGATCTAAGGCCATAGCCGCAAAACGATTGTCATCCTGTCAGGTTGTGCGGATTGCCGCACATGGAACGTCATGATGCAGGGCTTGATCTCAGGCTCGCCTCCAGATACCCTGCCAGCTTCTTTGTGATGCTGGTCTGCGACCGTGACATCACAAAGTGCTCATCCGGCACCGGCAGTGATCCATGCTTCCACGCACGAAAGAGGCCTATGAGCGCCTTGGCGATGCCACCGACATCCTCTGGATGTACCGTGACCGCTGCCTGATAACGCTCCAGGTCTTCCCGAACGATACCCGGCGGCACCAAGGCTAGAATCGGCTTTCTGCAGCCCATATACTCCGACAACTTGCTGGTGCTGAGGCCGTGCCCTCCGGGCTGAGTGCCGATCGTCATCCACAAGACATCGGCCGACTGCTGCGCAGCCAGTGCATCGGCGTGCGGCACGTACCCATGGAAGGTCACTATCCGCTCAAGTCCGAGACTGGTGATCAACATCTGGGACTGCTTCGGCAATTGTCCCAAAAAGTGAGCATCCACATGCGCCGCTATCTCTGGATGGCATCGTACAACCTCGGCCAGTGCCCGCAAAAAATAATCCGGCGTCTGCCACCCGTAAAATATGCCCGTATACATGAATCGCATCTTATTCCGCCGCTCTGCCGAGGGGGCCCCGTCGACATCGTGGCCGTGCGGAAGCGCAACGATGCCCCGTGCCTTGGGATTCCGGCGCGCGAGAGAGTCGCGGATTACGCGGTTGATGGCGGTTACGGTGCTGGCTTCGGCTACTACGCGGCGCTCCAAAAAGGTGTGACATCGCTTGTGCCACGCCGTTGGGTACCTGTGGAACGGATTCTCCACCCAGTCATCGCGAAAATCAATCACCAGGGGAAGGTCAAGCCTGCGGGCCAGCCTTCGCGCCGCCAAAAGCGCCGAGTACGGGGGCGCAGATATAAGGATGGCATCGAATGGCTGTGCACGATGGAGCCGCTTGCCCGCAGATACGGCAAAGGGCACCCAGCCAATCTTGTTGTCAGGCACAAACAAGGCGTGATTAACGGCCGCGATGCGGCGCCGAACAGGCTCTGATGGCAATGCTACGACCCGCCTGCGCCCAAAAAGTCGTGTTGGATCGAAACTCCTGGTAGAACAGATCGCAACGCCCGCAGCTTCTACGTCATCACGCAGGCCTTGGTCGAACGCATAGTATCCGGATGGATTGGCCGTAATGACCGTAGGTTGCCAGCCGAAGCGCGGCAAGTACTTCACAAAGCCCACGATCCGCTGCACGCCGCTGAGCGCCAGCGGCGGAAAGTAGTAAGCCAGCACCAACACCTTGCGCCGCATGGTCGGATCCACCATCGTAGGGCTACAGACTTCAGGTGGCATCGCTACAGGATGGTCAGTGCACGGTCCAGCGTGCCCAGGCGCGCACATCCTTTCTCCTGAAGCACTACGGTGTCTTCTATTCTTATACCGAAGGCACCGGGGAGGTACACGCCCGGCTCGATGGTGATCGTGGTACCTGAGAGTAATCGGTCCGCCGCGTGCGCTGATACGCTAGGCCATGCATGCACCTCCAACCCGATGCCGTGCCCCAAACCATGCGTGAAGTTGGGGCCGTATCCGGCTGCATCGATTACACTCCGCGCGGCGGCGTCCAGTGCGCGGGCGATTACACCGGCCTTGGCACAATCCACTGCACGGCGGTGCGCGTCCAGAACCACCGCGTGCACGCGCCTGACTTCGGGTCCTGGATCTCCAAGTGCCACCATGCGCGTCATGTCTGATGCATAACCCTGGTAGAAGCAACCGAAATCCATCAGCACGACATCGCCCTTTCTGAGGCACCGATCCGAGGGGCGCGCATGTGGCAGCGCAGAACGCGGTCCAGACGCTATGATCGGGTCAAACGACATCCGCTCGGCACCGCCCCTCAGGTGTGCACACACTACTTCGGCAGCGACTTCGCGCTCTGTCATGCCGGGCCGAATGATCTGAAGAACCTGTGCAAAAACTGCTTCGGAGATCGCCTGTGCCTGGCGCATACGCGCGATTTCGCCTTGGGTCTTCTGCGCCAGAAAGTCCTGCAAAAGCTGCGCGCCGCCGATCCATGAAAGCGATGGAAACGCCTCTTGCCACGCATCACGCTCCTCGACGGTCACGTAATCACTTTCAAACAGAACACGCCTGATGCCGCGGAGCAACCGCTTCTTGCGCACCATGTTGCAAAAGCTGCCGTCGCCGATCACAACTCGGGCCCCACGCACCTCGGCCTGGGCTTGCTCGGCGTAACGGCCATCTGTCAGCAGGTAACGCGTTCTCGGGCGCGCCAACAGCAAGGCGCGCGACCCTGTGAAGCCGCAAAGCCTTCGGATCTTTGGCAGGTGGCTAACGAGCAGCGCCCCCACGCCGCGGCCTCTTAGTAGCGCCCCCAACGCGCTGTGGGCAGCCATTGCGGACCGCCTCCTAGCGGCATCCTCTGGCATTATCATAGGAGGCTCTTGCAAACCTATCCATAGCATTGGGTGGTAGCGGTGATCCGAGCGGCACGAATGGATGCAATTGGCCCGGACTATGTGGGCGACCGTCACGGTTTTGCCGTCTCCCTCCGGTAGTATACGTCACCAATGTGATCTCGCCGTAGTGGATTTCAGTCACAATCTCTGCACTGTGCACGGCACCGATCCCTTGGCTCCTGCTCGACATTGGAATACGCAACCATGCATATGGATGACCTGGTTCAGCACAGCCGTTGATTTTGCGGTGAGCGCAAGTGCCCCGAACATCAGGTGGCCGGTATCTTGGTAGGAACCGGGGTGCCCTGGGCCCCCAGACCGATTCGGACGTGCCCGTTAAGGCATCCGGAGGGGGGGGGGGCGCTGCCGCGCGTGTCGGAAATCAATTTGCCGTAACCGATCGATCCCCTGGGACACGCGAACCAGCGCGCTTAGTGCGTGTGTGAATCTTGCGGCTTCCCCTTGAGGCACGGCCCTTCGCTCCCGCTGCCCCGCTGGTTGCCCTTTGTTCGCAGCTTCATCGCTACGATGGCCGTGTCTGACTCCTTCATCCTGTACATCTCCGGTTACGGTGCCTACGCACCGCTCCTTTGTGACCCTGCACGACTACAGGGTAGAATGAAGGCCTCTCAGGTCCCGGCAGAATACGTACATGCGTCCATGGGGTCTCGGGCACTTGCAGGCCTGTCCGCCGCCTCACCCTATCGATGACGAACCTGCTGCCTTCGACCAAGCTGAAGGCCCCCGGCGGCCCGAATCACGATACTTTCGGTGCTCTAATAGCCCTGGCTACATGCGCCGCTACCGACACTTCACGTCCACCCTCACGAGTGAACGCGCGCAGCTCGCAGAAATACGCGTCTGGTTGCAGCTTCATATTGCGGAACGCTCACCCACTGTATCACGCCCGTCAGCCTGGTGCACTACCCTTATACCGGCCACAGGCGAATGCCCATCGTCTGCCTCGCAAGCGAACAAACCTTCAATTCAGGGGCTTTGCAAGAGGGTCAAGGAATACTGGATGCCGTGTCCGTCTACTGTGACGAATCAGACAATAGGGGGCACCCGCTGTGCACCGTACTGAGCATCCACAGCCCCACACCACAGATTATGCCGCGAGCGGCTCCATGCATTCCGGTCCGCTGAACCGCGGATTGCCAACCTGCCTGGTGACCTTGTACGCATGCAGCGGCAGCGCTTCGGCAAACGCTATGGCCTCCGGCAGCACGCGATAGTCTGTCAGGTACGGTTCCAACAGCGCACGGGAAATCAACACCGGCATGCGATCATGGATGTAGGATAGATCCCCCCGCGCGGCCCGCGTCATGATGGCGCAGGTGCCGTTTTCATAGATGCCTGCCATGAGCAGGGGCAAGCCCCGCGCAGAACGTATGCAAAACGGCTGCTTGCCGCTGGGCGTCGGCAGCCACTCGTAATAGGCCGAGGCAACGACTATGCAACGCCGATGCCGAATCGCCCGGATGAACATGCGTTTCTCTCGTACGGTCTCGCTGCGCACATTGATCATCGGGGGCCCCTTCTTTGTCCAAGCCGGCCTGAACCCCCAAGTGAGCGCACACCAGCCGGTCCAGCCTTGGTCTGATACCAGTGTGGCAAGCCTCGCTGATGGCGGCACATTGTAGGAAACGTGAACGTCTGTCAGAACTTCAGCACCTACGGTGATGCCGAGCAGATCTTGCAATTCTTCAGCCGTATGCACCTGTGCGATACGTCCACACATGGATCAACATGGGTTGGCAGAACAAAGTACTGCTAACGCGCGCAACCTGCATAGATGCGCTGATGTTTCCACGCACCGCCCTGGTGGCCGGCTCAATCAAAAGCGACGAGTGCGCGTATCAATGAGCACGCCGTGCTGCGATGAGTGTGCCGCCAAAATCAGACTTATGCAACCGCTTGACGTACTTGTGGTGGGCTGCGGGCATATGGGGGCCTCCCATGCCCGGGCGTATCATGCCTTGAAGGAGTTCAACATCGTCGGACTGGTCAGCCGCACGCCAGCGTCGCGTGAGCGGCTGTCTCAGGCGCTGGGAGGCTACCCCACTTTTGCGCGGTTCGAAGACGCACTGCAGGCCACACGGCCTGCTGTCGTCTCCATCAACACCTACCCGGAAACCCACGCGGACTACGTTACCAAGAGTCTGCTGAGCGGTGCGCATGTCTTTGTCGAGAAGCCGCTGGCAACCACCGTGGCCGAAGCGCAAGCGCTGGCAGATCTGGCCGAAAAGACGCAGCGGAAGCTGGTCATCGGATACATCCTGCGGGTGCATCCGGCCTGGCAGCAGTTTATTCGCATCGCGCAAACTTTGGGCAAGCCCCTAGTAATGCGCATGAATCTGAACCAGCAGAGCAGCGGGCCGCAGTGGGAGACGCACAAGGCACTCATGCAATCCATGTCGCCGATTGTGGACTGCGGCGTGCACTATGTGGATGTGATGTGTCAGATGACCCGCTCCAGGCCTGTTCGCGTGAGTGCCATTGGAGCACGTCTCACGGACGAGATTGCACCCACGATGTACAACTACGGAAATCTGTTAGTGACCTTTGCCGATGGATCGGTCGGCTGGTACGAAGCAGGCTGGGGACCCATGATGAGCGAAACGGCCTCTTTTGTCAAGGATGTGGTGGGACCCAAGGGATGTGTGAGCATCGTCGACGAAGCCAAAGAGCAATCCGACGATATTGAAGGCCATACGCAGACCGGGGGGCTGCGCTTGCACCACAGCATGCGGGATACCTCGGGACGCTTCAGCAGGCCTGACGAAATCATCGACACCTCCGACGAACCGGACCACGATGCGCTTTGCGCACTGGAGCAAGCGTTCCTGCTGGATGCCATCCGGCATGATCGGGACCTGAGCGACCATGTGCAGGACGCCGTAAACAGCCTGCGAATCGTGTTGGCCGCTGATACCGCCCTGCGCGAAGGCCGAACGGTTGACCTTTAGCGCGACTGCCAGACCCGCGCGGTTTCCATACGCGTGCGCATTGCTACCTGCACGCCCCCATCGCCTTGCGCGAAGGCCGGACTGCTGATCAGTAGCGTACCCGTTACCGGCGGTAGCTGTAGTTGGGCGCCTCTTTGGTGATCTGCACGCTGTGCGGATGGCTCTCGCGGAGTCCTGACGGCGTGATCCGAACAAATCGCGCCTTGCTCTTGAATTCCTCGATGGTGGCGCAGCCGCAATAGCCCATCGCTGCGCGCAGGCCGCCTACCATCTGGTAGATGATTTCATGGAGGTGTCCGCTATACGGTACACGGCCTTCGATGCCTTCGGGCACCAGCTTCTGCAAATCATCCTCCGCGTCCTGAAAGTAGCGATCCTTGCTTCCCGACTGCATCGCGCCGAGCGAGCCCATGCCACGGTAGCTCTTGAACTTGCGGCCCTCGTAGATGATGGTTTCACCTGGACTCTCCTCCACCGCCGCAAAAAGGCTTCCAATCATTACACTGTCCGCGCCGGCGGCCAGCGCCTTGGCGATATCGCCCGTCTGCTTGATGCCCCCATCCGCAATCAGCGGCACATCCTGCTTCTCAGCCGCCTTGACGCATTCAAGGACTGCCGTCAGCTGAGGTACCCCGACGCCCGCCACCACCCGAGTGGTGCAAATAGACCCGGGACCAATGCCTACCTTGATGCCATCGGCGCCCGCGGCGATAAGATCCTGTGTGCCTTCGGTCGTAGCCACATTGCCAGCCACGACTTCTGCCGCATGGCAGCACGATTTGACCCGGGCGACGGCATCAAGAACGCCTTCCGAGTGGCCGTGCGCCGTGTCGACTATGATAAAGTCCGCCCCCGCCTGCTCCAGCGCCAAGGCACGGTCTGTCAGATCGGCCGTGATGCCAACCGCCGCGCCAACCCGGAGTCGCCCATGCTCGTCCTTACATGCATATGGAAAGCGTCGCTTCTTGTCAATGTCCTTGAACGTAATCAATCCTTTGAGATTGGCTACGCGGTCCACGACCGGAAGCTTTTCAATACGATGTTTCTGCAGAATGATCTCGGCTTGCGCCAACGTCGTGCCCTCAGGCACGGTGATAAGCGGCATCGGTGTCATCACCTCGCGCACTGGTGTAGAGACATCCGTCTGAAACCGCAAATCCCTGTTGGTGACAATGCCCGCCAAGCGCCCCTGCGCATCCACCACCGGAATGCCTCCAATGCTGTATCGCGTCATAAGCGCCCGTGCGTCGCCTACGCAGCTTGCTACATCTAGGGTGATCGGATCACGGATCATACCGCTTTCCGATCGCTTGACGCGCCGTACCTCGCTGGCCTGCGCCTCAATAGTCATGTTCTTGTGTAGCACCCCTACGCCGCCCTGCCGCGCCATGGCGATGGCCATGCGCGATTCGGTGACCGTATCCATAGCTGCCGAAAGCAGCGGCACATTGAGCGTGATCTTGCGTGTCAGGCGGCTCTTCGTAGACACATCGCGGGGCATCACACGCGAGCGACCCGGCACCAGCAGCACATCGTCGTAGGTGAGACCTTCCAGCTTGATCTTTTCTGTAGGAACTTTACCCGGCATTCGGTAGGGCGTTGTGTTTTCGCTTGCCAACTAATTGCTTGAGTCGCCTGATTTCGTGCGATTCTAGGCGACGCCACTTGCCGCGCCGCACACCCCGGGCGGTGAGATTCGCATAGGATACGCGCTCCAGGTGCGCTACTTGATGACCCAGCGCTTCCAGCATCCGCCGCACTTGCCGGTAGCGTCCCTCGTGCAGTTCCACACCCACTTGCCGGAGATCGCCCTGGTGCAGGAGGACCGCCATGTCGGCCTGCGCCAACCCATCCTCCAGCATGATGCCTGCGCGCATCTGCGCAATCTCATGCGCCTGGACAGGATTGCGCGTGCGCACGATATACCGCTTGGGAACCCGATAGCTCGGATGCATGAGGCAATGCCCCAACTCGCCATCAGAGGTCAAGAGCAGCACGCCAACCGTGTTGCGATCCAGTCGTCCTACCGTAAAGAGGCCTGCCCGCATCCGTTCTGGAAGAAGCTCCAGCACCGTAGGACGTGCATGAGTATCGCGGGCCGTCGTGATGGTGTCCTTCGGCTTGTTGAGGAGCACGTATTCGAACGGCCGCGGCGACACCAGGCGGCCGTTGACTTCGACAGCGTCCCCGCGCTGCACCTGGTGCCAATAGGCGTGCACCACCTGCCCGTTGACTTTGACCATGCCCTGGTCTATGAGCGCATCCGCACCGCGCCGCGAGCATACGCCTGCACGGGCAATGTACCGGTTAAGCCTGCCTTCCTCCAGCGCCACTGGTTTGCGCGCGCTGCCCTTTCGACCTGATGTAGTACGGGCCACCCTGCGTACAGACTAGGGGTCAGGCGGAGGCCCGTGCTACGCCTGACTCTACAACGCTTCCCCCTCGGAGTCATGAAGGCCGTTGACCATCAACATGCGGGCCTGCGCCTGGTTGAATGAGGGATCACCTAGCAACGCTTCGACTTCGCGAAGGTTCGGCAGCGCTCCCAGGTCCGATAGTCCAAACGCTTCCAGGAACCGGTCGGTGGTTGCATACAGAATAGGCCGGCCGATGGCCTCGGCACGGCCCGCGAATGCTATCAGCCCATAATCCAGCAGGCGGCGCAATGCGTAGTCGGAATCCACGCCGCGAATGTGGTCTACTTCCGGCTTGGTGGCTGGCTGCCGGTAGCAGATGATGGCCAGGGTTTCCATAAGCGGGCGTGTGAGGCGTCGGCCTCGGTCTCCCCGAAAGAACGCCTGCAAGTACGGCGCCACCGCTTCTGTCGTCGCCATCCGGTATCCGCCCGCCCAAAAGTGAATGCGTAATGCAGTCCCCTGCGCCTCGTAGCGGGCATTGAGCCGGGCGACAACCGATTCTATGACCTTGTCCTCCGGTGCCTGCTCTGCGGCCACCTCGCCAATGATGCGGGCGATCTGACTGGCCTTTACCGGCTGATCCGCTGCGAAGACCAACGCCTCCACCGCCTGCATCAGCTCGTCTTGACGCTTGCTATCCATTTGCGGTTGTTGGCCCCACCAGGAAGTCATTCTCCGACGTTGCAGCCCGTATCACCACCTGGCCGAGCTGCGCCATCTCCAGTACGGCTAGAAAGGCTCCGATGATGAACTTCTTGCTCTTGAGGCGCACCAGTACGGCAAAGGACATCACACCGCGGACCGCGACTGCCTCCAGCACAAAACTCCGCAGCTCTGCTAAGGAGTACTCCCGGGCCGCTATGGCGAGTGTCGGCTCCTCGGGCGCATCGACGAGAATACGGCGCAGAGCGCTAATCAGGTTATAGGTCGAGGTATTCACAAGATGTTCCGGCATCGAGGCGAACTCGGATGCCGATGCCTCCCCCCGCGTAAAGAATCTGGATCGCTCATCGTGCTGCATGCCCAGGCGGCCCGCAGCTTCCTTGTAGCGTCGATACTCCAGTAGGCGTTCGACCAACTCCTGGCGCGGATCCAGAGGCTCGCTCTCCTCCTCCTGTTGGGGCAGGAGCATGCGCACCTTGATGCTGATCAGCATAGACGCCAAATACAGAAAGTCTGCCACACCGTCCAGATCAATGGTCTCCATCAGACGCACATGGCCCAGATACTCATCCGTGATGCGCGCGATAGGAATATCAAGGATGTCTATCTCGTCACGCTGGATCAGAAACAGGAGCAGATCCAGTGGTCCTTCGAACTTCTCTAGCTGTATGCGATACATGGCCTAGGGCTGCCACTGGGATGCAAACCAGCAGGCGGTTTCTTGGAGTCCTTCCTGAATGGACACTGTTGGCTCCCACTTAAGGGTCGACTGCGCCCGCGCACATCCAAGCACACTGCGCCGCTGCTCTCCCTTCCTGGCCGGCGCATGGCGTACCTTAGTAGAGACGCCAACCGCCTCTTGAATAAGCGCGAGCAACGCAGCAACGCTGGTTTCCTGGCCTGTCCCAATATTGATAGCGCACGAGGGACCGTCATATCTGAGCGCCGCGAGATTTGCGCGCGCCACATCCCTGACGAACACATAGTCTCGCGTCTGCAGGCCATCGCCGTTGATGACTGCAGTCAGGCCATCCAGAAGGCGCTGGGCGAAAATCGCCACAACGCCTGCCTCCCCGTGCGGATTCTGGCGCGGGCCGTAGACATTGCCGTAGCGAAGCGCTACATACGATATGCCGTACTGCGTGGCATAGAAGTGCAGGTACTTCTCGGTAGCCAACTTGGTGATGCCATAGGGGGACACCGGCCTAAGCACATGCGATTCGGTCTGCGGCGCCTTTTCCGGTTCACCATAGATGGCCCCGCCTGTAGAGGCAAAGAGCACGCGCTTTAGTCCATGCTGGCGACCAGCCTCCATCAGGTTCAGGAAGCCGCCCAAGTTGATGCTCAGATCGCCTGCCGGATCCGCCACGGAATAGCGCACATCCATCTGCGCCGCGTGATGAACCAGCACCTCGTACCGCTCTCGCGCCATCAGGGCTCTGGTCGCAGGGTCGCGGATGTCCAAGCGATGAAACGGCACGTTGCGTGGCACATTCCGCTTACGGCCTGAAGACAGATCATCCAGTACATGCACTGTGTAGCCTTCATTCATCAAAAGGCCTGCGACGTGAGACCCTATAAACCCTGCGCCCCCGGTTACGAGAACTTTCATGCTGGAATGCCCATAGCGTTAACGATTACGAACGATGCACATGGGTGCCTGATGCTAGATCCGGTCTGGTGACTGGGCCTCGTGCCCCAGTGGGCGACGCAAGTGATCCATCGTGAACATCTGAATCCCATTCGCTCTATACACAGGCCCTCATCCCACCAAGAGCGCGCAAGATATGTTTCTCACGTGGAGCCGCCACCTCCTGCGCACGCGCACACATTACCTGCACGCCGGCTATCGCGCGAACGCCCGGGGTTCTCCTGCCGCGCCCGACCTGGATGGCCCATGGCTGTGGTTAAAAGGTACAAAATCAGGAGGCCTTCAAATGGGTGTCCCCGCGTGCAGGCGCAGCACTGCCCGCCCGGTCCGCTCACGCGCCACTCCGTGTGGAGGCCGCGGCACTCACCTGTGCACGAATCCTTGTTGTTGGCGTACACCCGGCCCCTGCAGCCACGCGTACACTTCAAGCGGGCCATTGTTATTGCCTACCACCACCAGCATTGTCGCGCTCGTCGGCAGCATGCGCATGGCGCGCACATCCTGAGCCGCTTCCAGGCCGGCTGAGCCAATGACCTCAAAACTCAGTTGGCCATCTCCTTTGAGCAACAGGCCCCGCCCTGCGTCCTGCCGGCCTACAGCTGCGCGCATCCCAAACTGATTGCCTGCTGTGACAAGATCCAGCTTAGCATCGCCATCAAAGTCATGGATTATGATCGATTGGATTGGCGCCACTTGGGCCCGGCGGGGCAAGCTGCGGCGAGCAAGCGACTGCCCTTCCAGGTTTTCAAAGACGGAGGATTCGGCAACGCGCGCCACCACCCTGGTAGCGCGCTGACGCTCAGCGTCCGTCAGCGCCTCGCGCACCGTAGCCGCAGCAAATGATTCGTACGTCGGAAAGCGGGCCGACCACCCGGGCACTTGGTCCAAGACCGCATCGCGCCAGTGTACCAGCACTTCCTCACCTGCAACGAAGGCGCTTGCAATCGCATCCAGCGTACCGCTTTGGTCAAAATCCGCCGCGTATATCGCAGCGGGTGCGCGAGCGGACACCTGGATCTGCGTGTTCAAGCCCCGGTTGCCGGCCACCACATCCTGGTCGCCATCGCCATCCAGGTCACCCGCGGCCAGCGCGGTCCAGAATCCCTGAGATTCTGCCAGACCCAGACGCTCGGTAGACTCTACCAACGTGCCCGATTCCGCATGTACAAACACGCGCAGGGGCATCCACTCTCCCGCGAGGATGAGTTCAGCCTCTTTGCCGCCCGTCAAGTCTGCCCAAATCGCATCGGTAACAAGCCCCGGATGCATCAGCGCGGGAGCCCGCTCCGCGGTTACATCGACAAAGCCCTCCGGTTCGTTAGCCAGCAGGTAGCTGCGCGGGGACAAAGGGTAGCGCCCAGGCCGCACGCGCCCGCCCACAAACAGGTCCAGGTCGCCATCACCGTCGAAATCCGATGCTGCTACCGCGCCTGTGCTCGTGTGCATGACCGGAAGCGCGTCAGGCGCATGGACCAGGCGACCGAACCCCATGTTGACGTAGAGCCGGTCCTGGTACGAAGGATCGTCCAAAGGCGCGCTGCTGCCGCCGCTGGCTACGTAAAGGTCCAGGTCCAGGTCGCCATCATAGTCAAACAGGCATGCATCCACATCTTCAAAGCGGCTGTGACTGGCCAGCGCCTCTGAGACGACCGGCAGGAATGTCCCATCCACCTGCTGCAAAAACAGCTTTGCCGCCTGGCCCTGCGCACCCCCGGAAAAGAGATCCGCCAGTCCATCCTGATTGAGATCGCCTACGGCCAGCGCCGGGCCTTCACGCGAAAGCAACTGCGGCAAGAGCGGTTCCCGGTCAAAGTCACTGAACGGGTTTTCGCGATGCTGAAACACAATGCCACGCGCCGGCGCGCGGTCGAACAGTATCGGCTCCTCGCGCGCCGGTGCCGGCGGTGCAACGGCCGCGTCGTATTCCACCGTGAGTTGGCCATGCGCCGGCACAGAGCGTGCGGTCTGCTGCAAGCCGTCGGGCCATGTGACCGTGACCGAGGCGGCCGAAGTCTGCCCCGCGGCTACGATCAGGATCGGCTCCATCGACGACAGGTACCCGCGCACAGGAATCATTTCGCGATGTGCAGTCCCATCGTCCATGGTGACGGATACCTTCGCGCCAATGCCCTGCCGGTTTCCAGGCGGCCCTTGGAGGCGAATAGTCAGGCTCCTGGCACCCCGCGACTGTGCTTCATTGCGGTAAACATCTGCAGGCGCGTTAATGTTGTTGATGATCAGGTCTAGATCGCCATCCGCATCAAGATCGGCGTATGCTGCCCCATTGGAGTGCGTAGCTCGCCCAAATCCCCAGTCCTCGGTGCGATTCTCAAACACCAGCTTGGGTCTGCCGCGAAACACATAGTTGTTTATGCGCGTCGATGGCATGTGCTGCACCATGTCGAGAGAGGACAGCGCCGCGCCGCGTGCGCTCGCCGCCTGATAGGCCTCCACCAGCGTGGTCCTCAAAAAGTCTAGATTGGTGTAGTCTCTCAGGTACCCGTTGGTGATCAGTACGTCCTGGTATCCATCCAGGTCAAAGTCAGCAAATAAAGCGGCCCAGCTCCAGTCCGTGTTGGACAGTCCCGCCAGTTGCCCGACTTCGATGTAGTCGTCCCCTGCACTCACATGGAGCATGTTGCGCATGTACTGTTCATGAAACCCGTCCTCTCGCAGCTTCGCATAGAAGATGTGGTCTTCCGGCCCCTTCAGAATCTTCTGGCGGTAGTTGTCTTCGGCCAGCATGTCCAGTGTGATGATGTCCGGGTGGCCATCGTGGTTGATGTCTGCGATGTCCGCACCCATGGAGGAGTACGAGGTATGATCCAGGTACACGCGTATCGATTCGGCAAAGGTGCCGTCCTGCTGATTGATATACAGGTAATCGTCTTCGATGTAGTCATTAGACACGTAGAGATCCGGCCATCCGTCCAGGTTGATGTCGCTGACCACCGCACTTAGGCCGAAACCCAGAGGGTTGCCAATGATTCCGGCCTGCGCGCTTACGTCGACGAAAAAGCCATCTTGGTTCTGCATCAGTTTGTCGCCGGCGAGCGAGTCGCGCTGCTCTCGCATGTATTCCACGAGAAAGTTCGACAGGCGCCGAATGGAATGGTTGAGCAGATACGCATCAAGGTCGCCATCCAGGTCGTAGTCAAAGAACACGGCATGGTTGGTGTAGGCGGCATCAGCGAGTCCGTAAGATGCGGCCTGCTCAGTAAAGGTGAGGTTTCTGTTGTTGATGAACAGCTGATTGCGGCGCCGCTCGGCGGCCACATTGCCGCTGCGGCTGACATAGATGTCAAGCCAGCCATCGTCGTTGATGTCCACCATCGTGACACCCGTATGCCATGACGGGCTGTGCTGGATGCCGGCCTGCTCCGTGATGTCCACAAAAGCCCATTCGCCCTTGTTCAGGTACAGCCGGTCAGGGGCCATGTTCGCAGTCAGGTAAACATCGGGCAATGCATCGTTGTTGATATCCCCTATGGCTACACCACCGCCATTGTAAAAGTATTCGTATTCCAGTACGTTAAACCCTTCCTGCTCTTGGACCGCGTTCACGAAGGTGATGCCGGTCTCCTCCGGCGACAAGTGCGTGAAGAGGGGCATATGCGCTTCCTTGGCGCAGCCGCTGATAAGGGCGAGGCAGCAAAGCAGGCAGGGCACCAACCAGTGCACCAACCAGTGTGTTCGAGTGGTCGCCAACCGTTTACCTTTCTGTATCGACGAATCCATTGGGGCCTGCGACCTATCGGGCATACGCGCGTACCAATGAAGGGCCATTAGGGTTCATGTTGCGCATCATAGGGTTCATAGCGCTTTCGGGGGCCTTGGGCACAGGGGCATTCGCCCAGGCGGCGCGCCCGCCTGCGGCGTCGATCGCCGCGCTGGATCAGCAAATCACACAGGTATTCAGAGAGAAGCGCGTCAGGGCTTATCCGCACGTAGAGTCTGCGTACCTCTCGCTCCTGCGCTCGATTGATACGGCCATGAGCGTGGAAGACCGTGCTGCAGCGCGGCGACACTTGCATTATATCGCAATGGTTATGGCGGAGGGCGATCCGGCGCGTCCTTCTTTGGAACGCCTCCTGGCAAGTGAAGGCGGCGACATAGAGGATGTGGTCAGCTGGTGGCACCGTCAGGATCCTCTTCCTGCCACACAAAACAACGAACGCATACAAGAGCATTTGGCCCGCATTGCCTACGCCTTGGAGCATTATGCCTACAAGGATCATGAGCATGGCGTGGATGATCGCGGTGTAATCTACATCCGGCTTGGTGCGCCAATACGCAGCAAGCAGATCAAGATTGTCTCTGTCGGCATCAGGATGAATCCGTATTCGGCCAAACTCCCGGCCAACGATCTCTGGGAATACCGCCAGATAGACAAGGAAGCGCACTACCTTTTTGTGCGTTCGTCGCGCCACAAACCATACAGGATTGGTACGGCCGAAGACCTGATCCCGCGCGAGCTCATCGCCAGCCGGCGCCGAGTCATGCTGCTTATTCCCATCATGGAAGAGGTGTTCGCGCAGCTCGCCCTGGCCCATCCTCACTACGGAACGACCTACGATGCGCTCAACAGCTACGTCACCGTGCCCGGCGGTACAGGTACCAGCCCGTACCAATTTGCTCGAAGGACGCTGAACAAGATGCGTCTGGATGATGACTTTTATGAGGAAAACCGCAAGCATATCATCCCTGTCGCGTACACAAACGCGCTGCACGGGGCCTTGCCACTTACGCCCGCCCTGCGATGGGCGCGGTTTCTTGCGCCGGATGGCCAGACGCGCGTGGAAGTCTATTGGGGCCTTTCGGCCGACGACTTGACACCGACCAGGCACCTGGTTCGCCGACTGGAGGGCGAAGGACACAAGCCCACCAGTCGCTACCTTATCACCTTCGCCGTAGCCCGGCGAAACACACGATTTGCTACAGAGGCCATTGATACACATCACTTTGTCGCGACGCATGGCCGCAGGCTCCGCACTCAGACCTGGTCTTTGGCCTCAGCATCGCCGATGATCCATCTTGCCATGCAGTGGGATCAACGATGGGCTTACCTCGAAGACGATGGAAATGTCAGCGCGGGAGCGACGCTGAAGATGGGCACACACAGTCTTGACTCCCTCGCCGCACTGCAGGCGGACCCATTCACTCTGGAGATGAGCGACATCAAGCCGCTGTCGATGCCGCCAGAAGCAACCTTTGAAGAGGCCGCCGTGTACCCCTTCGCTGCACTGACGCCGACCACGCCTGTAGCGCTGTACTTTGAAGTGTACCACCTGACTTTTGGTGAGAACGATGCGGTGCACTACTCCTTGGAGTATCGGGTTGAAAGTGTCAAAAACCAAAACCGCAATCCGCTCGCCGTGGCCTCCAGTCACAGCGGGATGCTGCGCACTGCCAAGGAGTACATCAGCTTGGACCTCAGCACATGGGACAGAAGCGAGCCGATCAATATTACGGTACGCGTCATCGACGAGGTCACGGGCCAGTCTGTGGAGCGATCTATCCGCTTCGACTTTACGCTTTAGGCTGCACGGTGGGCATGTCCGGGATCGAGCGGCGCGTCTAATGCAGATCTCAATCAGGTACGCCTGGTACGTAGCCGCAGGGACATCTCGCAGCGTTCACCCGCACCAGTAGCGTAGCGGTATCATCACGCGCGGCGTCATCAGGCCATGCACTGATTCTGCTGTTTGATCCGGAAACCTGCGGCGCAAATCCGTACCCATGCCGCGCCCCTAGTCGGGAAGCACCATCGGGTTTGCAGGTGCTTCGATTCGAAGATTCTTCGAAACGCGTGCCGTCAGCAATCTATGCGTATGGATAGTGCGTCCGTTCCCTCTCCAGAACTCTCATCAGGTACTCGTGGCTCTCGGTGTCCTTCTTGCTGTTGCATGTAGGGCAAAGCAGCTGCAAGTTTTTAATGTGGTCTGTGCCGCCTTTTGATCTTGCGACTCTGTGGTCTACATGGAGGATATCCCTTGGAAAATCACGCCTGCAGCCATTGCATCGCCCACCCTGCTTACCGAACAAGGATTGCGGTTCTCGGGATGATTGTAAAGCCTGATCTTGCCTTGGTCCGTTCGCTGCGCAGATCATTTCGGGAAATGATGGCCTTGAGCAGCCCTGATCGGCCTTCACCCGGTCCACTACCCGTTCTACTGCCTTGGGCGAGATGCCTATGCAGATCCATTTGCGCTGCAACCTGTCCGCAGCGACCAGCGTGGTGGCGCAGCCACAGAATGGATCAAACACCATGTCCCCTTCGTCGCTCGACGCCCTGATAATGCGGTCTAGGAGTACCAACGGCTTTGTGGGATATCCCGTTCGCTCTGAATCGTTGGAGGCCAGGTACTTGATGTCAGTCCAAAGATTTCCAATAGACCGGCCTCTGTACACTTCCATATAGAGCTTGAACCGCGACCGCCCCGTACGCGTCCAGTAGATCAGGTGAGGATTCTCAGCCAGGCGCGCATCGAATGTATGCTGCGACCAGCGCCATCCCAGGCTGGAAATCACAGGTCTGTTGCCAATAACCCGTTCCTCTCCTGCACTGCTTGCATTGGAGGCCTGCTCCAACGCTACGTGCTGGTACCAGCGCCCCGTCTCTTCTTCGTAGTGCGTGAACTTCTTCTTAGTAAGTCCCGACTGCGCCTCATACGCAGTGTACGCCTTCACTTGCGCCCGATCGCGCGCGTAATACAGAATCGGTACGCAGCGGCACCTCCCTTCGTTGGATTTCGCTTCGCTCCACAACCGCCTCCCGGCATGCGCCAACGATTGTGATCATCAGGCATCCGATAATCTCAGGCAGTGGTGCGCCCTCGCACACGGCGCTGCGGGTAAAAGCCCCAAAGCGCCATTGGAGCACATTGGTTCATACCAAACGGGGGCGCCCGCAACTGCAGACGCCCCCGTTGTGCTGCTGAATGCTACCTACGCTACTTGTCCCACCAGACGCGCGTAGTCAGCTCGTCTGGCCCCTGACTGGCGATAGCAGCGTTGTAATTTTCGGGGTTGGATACCTGCTCCGCCTCGCGGTAACGCATGCGGCGCGGAATGGTACCGCCGGTCACGTTGCCCGGGTAATTCACGGGCGTTAGGTTCGGATATCCGGTTCGGCGCCAGTTGGCATAGGCCTCGTACTCATTGAGCAGGACGGCGGCCCAAAGCTGTGTGTTCACCTGCTCCATGCCATTGGCAGGATCGTATGGATTGGCTGCGAGATACGCGTCAATGTCCGCCGCCGGTATTGCCGCATTGGCGTCATACATGACCAGGTACTCCATCGCTGCGCGCACGCCGTTCTCATAGTGTGTGGCTGCGTCGCCAGAATACCAGCCGCGAATAGCGGCTTCCGCCTTGAGGAATTCAACCTCGGCATACGTCATAAAGAACATCGGATCATCCTGACCCTTGATGAAGGAGTTGGGCACCATGTAGACATCCATGCCGCATGGCGTGGCGCCCGTGTCGCAGGTAACCCAACTAGGATCGTTCTCGATGCCATGATCTGCATCAGAGCCACCAGCAACCTTGCCGTTCGGCATACCTACAGGATCCGCGCCGGCCACGGGCGTCGTGCCGTAGATGTACAGGCGCGGGTCACCATGGGTCACCATCCAGTCCACAAAAGTCTTAGACAGCCGCGGATTGCCATCGGCGGAGAACACCTGCCCGTTGCCGTTGCGCCACCCGGTAGGATCGTTGTGCGGGACGTAGGCAATGTCACCGTTGCTTTCCATCGTGCCGCCAGCAATAGCCTTTTGCACCCAGCTCTGCGCCCCTGCAGGGTCCGCCTTCACCATGCGCATGCCTAGCCGCAGCATCAGGGAGTAAGCCAGCTTGCGCCACTGTTCTACATCACCCTGGTACATCACGTCACCGGCACCGGCCGTTGATGCGGCAGCGTTAAGGCCCGTACCTGCAGCCTCCAGCCTCGCCAGCATGTCGGCGTAAATATCGGACTGACGATCATACTTTGGCTTGGTGATGCCCTCCAAGAAGCCCTTTCCTGCTTCGGAGTACGGTACATCCCCATACAGATCCGTAAGGCGGTGGTACATAATCACGCGAAGGACCTGCGTGATATGACAGATGTTCGCCATGTCCGGATCTTCGGAGCATTGGACCAGGAGATCCTCAATCTGTCTGGAAATGTTCGGATAGTAACGATCCCACATGGCGGCCGAGTACGAGGCTATATAGCCATACTTGTCGCCAGCCCAGTATCCTGGGAGCGTAGCAAAATGCTGGATCATTACCGAGCTGTAAATCAGGTTCGTGCGCCAGTTCTCATAGCGCTGCCCTGAAATGTTCACCTGTATGTTGGTGATCTTGAAGTTGGGATCTATCTGCGAAGCCTGCGTCGGATTGACGTTGAGTTCCTCAAAGCCGGCATCGCAGGATGGAAGCGCCAACAGGCACAGTACAAGTGCGGCGCATCCCAGTATTTTCGTTTTCATGTGTTTTCGCTTTCGCATTTCGGGATTGTGATTGTCGCTTCTCATGAAGCGCCCGTTATAGCCGCACATTAAGGTTGAACCCAACGCTTCGCACATGCGGCACGCCGCTGTGCTCCAGGCCAATTCCTGTATGTGTGTTATTGAAGATTGATTCCGGATCGATGTTGTCCACCTTGCTGTACAGAAGCCAGAGATTCCTTGCCACCAGCGACACAGTAGCCACCTTGATCGGTGTGCGCGCGAGCACGCGCGGCGGCAGGCGGTAGCTAAGCTGCAATTCGCGCAGCTTTACGAAGCTTGCGTCGTAGACAAACTCCTCGGCGATATATCCGCCGCCGATCCGGCCCCAGTAGTCCTGGGGGTCGGCCTGCACGGTGTTCGGATTGCCATCCTGATCCACGCCGTCGCCCACGATGTACCCCTGTTTACGGTCCTCCGTCGCGTTTTCACGGCCCTGCAACGTGTTCTTGTGCAAGCCGTTGTCGTACGCAGCACTGTTGGTAACCGAAAAGATGTCACCACCAAAGCGCATGTCGAAGAGCATATTCAGCCTGAGATTGCGCCAGCGAAGCGCGTTGCCAATGCCTCCGATCATATCCGGCGTCCCGTTGCCAACGACACAGAGGTCCGCCGTGCGCATTGGAAGACCATCCGCATCATGCACGATGGGCCCTGTGGCATCGCAATCGGAACCGCCGGCTGGTACGTTCTGGCGGAGATACTTGCGCCCCTTGATGGTACCATACGCCTCTCCGACTTCCGCGGTGACAAAATTGCCGCGATGGCGGCTCTCGCCCAGTGTCAAAGAAGTTTGTCCTTCCACAAGCTCCACAACTTCGTTCTGGTTGCGAGACACGTTGACGTCAAAGTCCCAACGCCAGTCCCCGGCGCGATACGGCGTAGTGGAGAGCAGCACTTCAATGCCTGAGTTTTTGATCTCACCGGCATTGATTGTCTGGCTGCCAAAGCCCGAAGCACTGGAAATCGTCGTGGACAGAATCTGATTGATCGCGCTTTGGGTGTAGTAGGTGAAGTCGATCCCGAACCGATTGCCCAGGAACCGGATGTCAAAGCCCGCCTCAACCCCTATGTTGGACGAGGGCTTCAAAGCGGCAAGCGGAATGCGACCCTGGGCGACCCCGCCACGGGGCTGCCCCAAGTGGCTGCCGTAGAGCGCATAGGTCAGCGCGAGGCTGTACGGATTCGTGTCGCCGCCGACTTCTGCCCATGAGGCCCGCAGTTTTCCAAAGCTCAGCCATGCAGGCACTTCAAAGGCATCCGAAAACACGAAGCTCCCGCTGATCGATGGGTAGAAGTACGAATTGTTGTCGATGGGCAACGTGCTGGACCAGTCATTGCGAGCAGTCACCGTAACGAACAGGTAATCCAAGTAGGAAAATTCCGCAGAGCCGAACAGCGAGTTGATCTGCTTCTCGTTGATACCGTACCCATGCGACCGAGTGTTCTGGTTGGTGACCACCTCCAGTCCAGGCACATTAAAGCCGCCGCCGCCGCTCAGGCTCAGGGTCTCGTTTTCGCGGAACAGGATATTGCCGCCGAAGGTGGCCTGTACGCCAATGTCCGGCGTTATTTCCTGCTGCATGTTTATCAGGAAATCCGTGTTGATTTCCGTGATGCGGTATTCGGTTTCAGACTGGCCTCCGAGCCGACTGTATGCCGTGCCCCAAGGTGTAATACTGGTGCGCCGCGTGGTATAGGTGTCGCCGCCCACACGACCCATAAGCGAGAGCCAATCCGTGAATTCGTAGGTCAGCAACGCAAAGCCGATGATCCGGCGATCTTCGTCTGCATTGGTAAACTGATGGGCAGCCCAGTAGGGATTTTGCATATAGATGCTGCCGAAGAGTCCGCGGTGCAGCTCCGAGCCGTCCACATCAGTGCCCGGCTCCGTACAGGCCTCGTCTTCCGGTGGGCATTCCATTGTCGTCACATCGATGTTTGGTGCCATCTGATAGACCGAGTAATTGGCATTGCCCGGTGAATCCGACAGGCGCGGCCTGTTTTTCACGTCCTCGCGTACGAAGTTTATTTTGGCATCTGCGCTCAGGCGCGATCCAAAGTCCGAGGTTCCACGAATGGAGAACGATGTGCGAACCACGCCGGAATTGGGGCTGATCCCTTCATTGTTGAGGTGGGAAAAGCCCATACGCAGCGACGAAGTCTGTGTAGCAGTGGTCAGCGCAAGGCTGTTGACCGAAGTCACGCCCGTGTTGTAGAAGCTCTTCACAGCATCCGCCGCTCTTGAATACGGCTGCATCGTGTCATCCCAGCTGACGACCTTCTTTCCGTCGAGTGGAGCGCCCCAGGCAAAGTCTGCTGTGTTGAGCGCGTCCTCTGCAGACGATGGCTTCTCACCACGCGTACCCTGGCCGTAGATGTCCTGCCAGTCGGTACTGACTAGCACCTCTTCAAAAGTGGTGTTGCTGCTGAATTCCACGCCTAAGCCCAAGCCCGGCGTGGCCTTCTTGGTTGTAATAAGCACTACACCGTTTTTGGCGCGCGTCCCGTACAGCGCAGCGGCGGACGGCCCCTTCAAGACCGATATGTTTTCGATGTCGTCCGGGTTCATGCTGGAAATACCATCGCCCCCGTCGCTTCCGCCCCACATGCCGGCACTACCCAGCGTAGTATTATCAATGGGTATGCCATCGACCACATAGAGCGGCTGACTGTCTTCGCCCAAGGATGAAACACCGCGGATGATGACCCGGCTTGAGCCGGCCGGGCCTGTGGCGGGCTTGGTGACCTGCACACCTGCAATCTTGCCTGCCAGAGAGTTGGCCAGATTGATTTCCCGCGATTCGCGCAGGTCCTCGCCACTCACCTCGGTCACCGAATATCCGAGCGCCCGTTCTTTGCGCTCAATACCACCGGCAGTGACCACCACCTCTTCCAGAAGCTCGGTATCCTCTGCCAGGGATACGTTGATTTCCGCCCGCTGATTGATCGCCACGTTCTGGCTGACGTATCCGATAAAGGAGAACACCAGGATCGCATCAGAATTTGATACTGCCAAGGCGTACGTGCCATCCACATCCGAAGCCGTGCCGTTGAGCGTGCCCATCTCTACGATGTTCACGCTGATCAGCGGCTCATTGTCCTCAGCGGCGACCACCGTACCAGTTACCGTGTGCAACTGCGCCTGCGTCACTGTTGTCCCCAACAGCGTTGCCAGCGCGATTAGTCCCACACGCCAAGCTGTTTTCGCTCGCCACCACAATCTTCGCTGTTCCATAACTCGCTTACCATTTAGATTAGAATAAAGAAGCTGCATCCAGATGCGCTTCGTCACCGAACCTTCCGCGACGCCCTCGCCTCGCCTCGGCGATCGCTCGGCGGTCGCCTTGAAGGTCATGCGAAAGATACGCCGCTGTATAACAAAGTACCCAAGATTTGCATATTCTTCTCAGACTGCATTCGGATCTGGCAGAGTGGCCGCTTGATGAAACCCGCGCCCCTCCTACCAATGCTCTTGCCGCGTGTTTTTAGCTGTCCAAGCACAATTTCCACCGGCGCGATGCGGTGCATCGCCATGCCCACTGGCAACTTGCCGGTTCGGATACATTGGCTGCTGCTGAAATGGCTCTACAAATGTGGTCAGTACGGCAGCATCGATGCCCGAACCAGCAGCGCACAGCGCCGGATGGTCCGCCGCAAGGCGGTTCACAGCAGTACTGCTGTGCCCGGCACAGGTATAAGAAGCTATGGATCGGAGGGGACACTGCTATCTAATTGCCTACTCATGTCCAGTCCCAAAGCTGCTCTCGCCGTACCATGCGCGATGAGATTGTCGTACACCGCCGCAAGGTAAGCGTCCGGCTAACCCGGACAAGGGTTGGCTGTCCTGAGATTGCGTGTGCATTTGCTTCGAACCTTGACCTGCGGATACAGAATCGGGGCGCGGTCGCACACGGATTGCTGCGCTTCCGCCACATCCAGCCGACCTATCTGCAGAGCGTAGTTGTTGTGCAAGGCCATCTGGACCGCCTCCAGCAGGGAAAGCGTGACCGCATCCTGAACCTGGGCTTGCACACGCGCCCAAGGAAGCAGCACCCCGAGTATGCAGTCATTTGCATGACGAGGACTTGAAACGAGACAGCAATATGCTGCTGGACGTGTGCTCTGTGTTGCCCTCCTGGTGAAACCAGGCGCAGATTGCTGGCGTCATCCGTACCAAAGGCATCTGCGGCGAAGTCAATTGACCAGGCGCAGATGCAGAGCGATCTTTCCGCCGTAAGACCGGGGATGGTGCCCGCAACCGATTCGGATCTCAGACGGGATTCGTTACTTCAGCGACACGAAGCTTCAGCTTCTTATCCGGGGCGCAAGTCGGAAATGGATTGATGCGGAGCTTGTATTTTTCAGACGCCATCTCCAGCTTCAGATGGTATACAATCAGAAGAAGATTCACCGCCATCTGGAGTTCCACCCACCGGTTTCCGAGGCAGGTGTGCGTCCCCAACCCATAGGGCGCGTAGGCACCCGGCACCGTATGCTCGGCCCGATCTGGAAGGTACCTGTCTATGTCGAACGCACTCGGATTCTCAAACAGGTCCTCCATATAGTGGGGGGCGGTCTGGCAAATGAGCAACCGCGTATGAACGGGTATTTCGAAACCGCTGATCGTGCACTGGTTCATCACCGTTCTCAGCTGCCATGGAATCACCGGGTACAGTCGCTGGGCCTCCAGGCAGGCCCGGTGCGCAACATCGATGCTGGCCAAGTTAAAGTCCTTGGCTTCTGGCAATCGTCCGTTACTGAATAGCAAGGAGGCTTCACGGTGGACTCTCTCGTAAACGTCCGGGTGGTTGACCAGACAAAAGATTGCAAAGCTCAGCGCACTTCCAAGATAGATGCTTGCAACCATGGACGCGACAAAGGGAAAGGTCATGTCGGTTTCCGGCATAAACATCGGATCATTCTTGTGGAGCGCCAGAATAGCGTCGGGAATATCCATTGTTTTTCCCTTCCTCTGCGCCGGCGTGTGCGATGCACTTATCGCCTCTTTGAGCTCAACAACACGCTGTCTGTAACGCCTCATTTTGGGCGTTGAAAGCATAAACTTCGGCATCGCCCCCTGAACGTGTACGGTCAGCGCACGGTGCTGATACTTCAGCAATTCGTCCACGTAATGACTGCAATCGACACCTATGGAAAGGTGCGACACCTGACTGCTGATATGATTCTGAAACATTTCAGTCGCACCAAACACATCACCCTTCTTCCACTGGCCCAGTGACCGTCTGCAGAGATCAATCATTTCCGGGAGCCGATCTGCCAAGGCAGTGCGGGAATACACATGCCGTAGTGCCTTTCGCATCTTGTGGTGCTCCGCACCATCCAGGCCCGGCAGCGTTTTGGATGCACCGAACGCTTGCTCGAACTTCTCGATGTAATCTTTTGACCGGAGGTAAAAACGTCCGTGCTTGTTGACCCACCGATTGATTCCCGGCCCGATTAAGGCGACGGCCTTTGCCTTGCCCATCTTCATGGGAATCTTAACAACCGGCCCGTGCGTCTGGTAGATCCCGCACATCGCCTTGGCAATGTTGCCGGTGAAAAAGTCACGCTGGCGCAAGATCTCAGTGATACGGAGCCGTGGGATTGGCTTGGTTTGTAAAAATCGGCGCGTTCTGGGCGCGATGGCGCTGTTCTTCACCGCGCCGGCAACCGTGCGCCCTATCAGCTCCAGCTTAGTGATCGTCTCGATCCATTCAAGCCTCTCCTCGTAATCTTCATGCTCAAGCATTTTTTTGAATCCGCCCGCCGTATGCATCAAGGCAATGAGTATAGCATCGCGCGGGTCCGGGATAGTGTCGTTCAAGATGACGTTCAGAACCCTTGCTTTGGCTTCCTTGCGAGTCTTCAGGTCGGAAGTCGGATAGGTTCCCGACCGCATGACCGAGCGTGAAAGTCCCCAGAAACCCCCTGGCTCGTAGTCGAGGATATTCCTGTCAACCAGACGGTCGAGCGCGGTCATCACGATATCATCGGACCGGCTCGCATTCCGCTCAATCCAGAATTGGGTATCTGAGGCCTCTTCGGACGCAGCTATCTCCTGTAGTATTGTATCAAGCAGAGTGTCTCCGGTCGGACTGGGATCCACCAGTATCAGCTGCTCCAGGTCCGTGTCGATGCGATTCTCCAGAGCGAGATCAGCCAGTACGGCGCCTGCTATCGTGCAGGAAAAGTCCCAGTTCGGCACCATATCCAGATAGCCGCTGCGTTCGTCCAGCATGAGGAGAATCAGCTCTTCGGCAATACGTATTGGGGGAAACATGGACATGCTATCATTGGTGAACAGTACAACCTGTGTTGTGCGCATTGGACGGGACGAACCTGCGCACCAATTCAGTGGTCCGGCTCAACACGTAGCCGACGCACCGCATTGGCAAATACCCTGTGGTGTGATTGCTTGTCACTGTTTTGCTCGCAATCACGCTTGACTTGACCAGTAGCTGCACACGGCACATGCTCAGTTGCTGAACCACTTCCGCATCATCAGACGGACGCAGTGCACCTAGCTGCCTGGCAGCATCGAACACAGCCTGAACCAAGCCTCTTAGCAGTTGATCAACAAGCGACGCACTCCTAAGCTACAGCCTGTTCCCGCGCAGGTAAAGTACCGAATTGTGTGGACAAAATGTTGGCCAAAATCAACCGTCCGCAAACAGGGATGCCTTGCCGGCTCAATCCATCCCTATTTCTGTAACTCGCTCAAATTGACCGCTCTGATCCGGCCGCACGCGGTCGCCTGGCGCACATGATGCAGGCCAGAACGCGCCTCTCCCAATTGCGCCACCCTTGGAATATAAGAAGCAGAACATGGCTGAACAGAGAGGGTGATGCCAGCCGGCTGCTGGACGGAATGGCTTCGGCCTCCAAGCTTGCATACGGGTTCGGCAACAACGGGCAGCACCAAGCAGATTGCCACGCTGTTTCCCATTTGCGATTTCTCGCATTCTCGCACCTTGAAGATTAGCTGCTGGCAATCCCTGGAGGCGGCATGTGCCTGGCCGCTCCGCTGATGCAGCAATTTCGCCTTCACTCAAGCTGTGGCCCAACAGGTACTGAGTTGACAGGGAGCGAAGCAAAGTTGCAGCTGTAGGGCAAGGTGTGCAGTGCGAAACGACGCCAGATCTGACATACTGCCGCGATCACCCTCCGCAGGCGGCTTGGGCATCTCGTGGGTATCTGAGGATCCTGGCCGTACGCTGCTGACGCTTCTCTGAACGCACAACAATCATCTGCGCCCATGCCCACAGCCGCGACGCAAACCGGGAATAGTCTTATAGGCCCCGACGAACAAGCGCTTAGCAGCACAACTGAGGAAAACAAGCGTTCGTATCCCACAGGCGCACGTAAGGTCCACTTGCCGTACGCCTGTGGGGAAAAGCCTGTACGACCCGGCTGCCTTGTGAGATAGCGCGCGCTGCAATTTGAAGTGTGGACATTACGACCACCCGAGCGCAGCGCAGGTTAGGCGTTGTAGCCGGAATCAGGCAAGTAGAACTGTTTGCAATAACGCCGGAACCTGCCGATCTCCCCATCGGACCGACACAGTCTTGGACGAGCCACGTAGCGTTTGTGCTCCCATATGTCCACATCCTGCATCACTTCTTGTCTTTGAATGCTCACCAGGAATTTGTTCATGATCCTGTGGCGGACACGCAGCGGAAGAAATCCTATACCGACAATGGGCCGCTTCGGCTTGCGTATCTCCCGCACCTGGCTGACCAGCACCAGGTCAATGACCGTGCCGTCGACAGGTGTGGCAAGCACCCATAACCGCGCGCGCATCTCAATGGAGCGCTCATGAATCTCTACGAGCGAATAGCCGAGACCATAGATATCCGTACGCGCGGCGATGTCAAAGTCGATGTTCACCACCTTTGCGATACGCTGGGTGCGCTTGAAGTTGAAATTGCTGACAAGGAAGGCGCCATTCACAACCAGGGGATCCGCGCGGCTAACGTTATGGAAGCCATGAACGTACCGCAGATGTGCCAGATCTACAGCGTTCTCGGTCGTTTCCTGAGGGTGTCCCTTGAATCGAATGGTCTGGAATCTTAGCCTGCTCCATTCGGGACCCGTCTCGGGATCTTCTGGAAAGTGCCATTGCGGCGGACGCCCATCGATGCCCCACCACGCGAAGACTATGCCAAGGACTTCCCTGGTTTCAAATACCTTCAGACGCGTGGCCTTGGGTGGAGGAGCATAGGGCGTGGCAACACAGTTGCCATCGACCGCGAATGCGTAGCCGTGAAACGGGCATACGAGGCACCCATCATGCACCACAGCACCAGAGCCCGGTCCAAGGTTGGACCCTAAATGCGGGCATATCGCACTGCTTACGCAGATTTGGCCATCATCGTCGCACCATGCGACAATTTCTTCGCCCATCCATGTCTTCTGTATCAGCTTCTTCTTAAGGATGGACTGGCGGCTAGCGACAAAGTACCAGCCCTCAGGAAACGGTGGAAGCGAACCCATCATCAGTCGTCAACGGTAAAGGCTATTGGGACAAAATGCCACGGTCGGCACCGGCAGCATTGCGGAGCACCCCCAGTGGTTGCTCCACGAAAAATCCGGAGCCCACGCTGGGAACTGTCGTCGGATCGTTGAAGCACCACCGAGTCACATCGAACTTGTGGACAGTATGGTTGCAACCTTGTTTGCCGGTGCCCACAATGTGCTGCCTGGCTACGCAATACCCCGAGAGTCCCATGGCGCTCCGCTGGAGACTGCATTCAGAGTACCGCAGTACTGGTCGCTGATGCAGTGGTAGGCGAGTCCGCTTAAGTGGCACCATGCCTTCGACCCAGACTGAAATCGCGCAGGGCCTGACGCTTATCGGCATTAATATACTCTGCCCGGACTGAGCCGTACCGCTCAGCCCTTGCGATCCTGGGCAGTTGGATGAATCCGTACTGCCTGCCCAAGCACTTGCACCGGCTAAGCTAATATAGGGAATCATGTTCAGCGCTCACTAGTGGCAATGCGGTCCTGCATAGTGGCCGCACGCAGGCGCACCGTGAGCGCTCCAAGAGGCGCGGTGCTTGCGCCGCCTTGCCAAGTGTCTGAACAGCGCAGCGGACTGACCCCCACATGCGCAGCAATGGCTCCGATAGGGTCCAGTGTAGATCTTGCAAGCGCAAGGACGCGACACATGCACTGCGATTCAGCGGATGTCCATCATGTAGCTGATTCCTCTAAGTCGGCAAACAGCCGAAGCCGTTATGTGGTTATTCCTTAGCTTTGGCGTGGCACGGGTCGCCTCAGGCCTTAACCACCGCTGCTACATGGGCAACTTGCAGTCATAATGACGGCTGCGCAGGCTGCATTTCGAACATCATTTCAAAATCCGACACCAACCCGACACCGTTGGAAAGTGCTGAGTAAACGATGAGGCGGCACAAATGGGAACCATGAGCAGAAAACGCAGCTTCATTTTGGCTAGCGCCATACTCGGCGGGTGTTCTGTCGTAGCTGTGACCTTGGTTGCACTCAGGTCCGAGCCTGCCCGACGGACTGTCCCGACACGTATTCCTTTCGTCTCCACGACGACGGTCGCAGCGGGAAAAGGAGCCATCCCTGTTTACGGAGCAGGCACCGTTCGCCCACGCGCTGAAGTTGACGTTACGGCGGAAGTCGCGGGCAGAGTCGTGTGGGTGGCATCAGATTTCCAAAGCGGGGGGCGAGTTCATGCGGGGCAACCGCTCTTTCGCATCGACGATTCCGATTACCAGAACAAGGTGGAGCAGGCGCGTGCCAGCGTGGCCAGCCAAGAGGTTGAGTTGTTGCGGGTTGCGGCAGAGGCGCAAATCGCTCGTGATCAGTATGAACAGTTCAAACGTCTGGAAACCAGCGGCGAATGGGCGGAAAACCCCGCTCCGTTGGCCTCTTGGGAACCGCAGCTGGAGGCCGCCAGAGCCGCGCTGGCCAGAGACCGCGCACTGCTCCAAGAGGCAGAGTTGGCCCTCGCGCGCACTGAGGTCCGTGCCCCATTCGACGCCGCCGTGCTGGAGGAGTTCGTAGATGTGGGTCAATACGTGATGTCAGCCCACAGCGTGGGGCGTCTGTATGCGACAGATGCCGTGGAAATAGTGGCTCCGCTTGCCGATGCTAGTGCTGCGCTCATCCCAGGCCTTTGGACACTCAGCGCCGGCAACGCGTCTCGACGCGTGCCCGCCCGCGTTATAGCAGATTTCGGCGATGATCGCTTCGCATGGGACGGCTATGTAGACAGGGCCAAGGCAGCACTTGACAAGGAAACGCGCACAATCGAGGTGGTCGTGCGTGTGCCGGATCCGTTCACAGGCGGTGCGCACCTTCCCTTGGGCACACAGGGCACCAATTACGGCAGCACGCCCCTCCTAGTGGGCAAGTTCGTGGAAGTCCTGATCGACGGTCGCGCTCCGGGCCCGTATTTCAGAGTGCGCAGGGCGGCGCTAAGAACTGGTAACGAGCTCTGGGTGGTACACAACGATACGGTGAGCATCATTCCCGTGCGCGTTCTGCAGCGTTCGGATGACGAAGTTTTTCTGACCGGCGCGCTCGAGGCAGGCCAATCCGTAATCATCGGTGGCATTCAGGTGGCAGTCGAAGGCATGCCGGTTCGGACGAGCACGGAAGGCGAACCATGAGCGCCACGACAAGGATCACACGCGTTTTTGCCAAGCACAGGCGAGGATGAAACGTGAGCTCGTATCAGTGACACGACCCGTGATTCGCGAATCGAATTTTACTATCCCAAATCTACCCGCCTGGCTCGGGTCCCGGCGGAAAGACACAGCCGATGAGGCTGCGCCTGGTTCGGGCATGGGATTAGCGGCGCATCGCAGGATGCCAGAGCGGCCTGCAGCGCGATCCGCCGCAGCCCCAATGCAATTCGGTTACCAATTGCCGCAGCAGGCCACGCACCCCTTACGCGTAGCACCTCAGACTACATGCTGACTACGCAGGCAGCCACCATGCTGATCATCCGCTCAACCACCATTAGCGTCCGATGAACAGGGACGACGCATTTCAGGACGAGCTGCGTGGACCTATCGCCTACATGGCGAACAACCGTGTTGCCGCCAACCTGCTGATGTTTGGCATTATAGCCGCCGGCCTCGTCGCGCTCGGCGGCTTGGAGCGGGAAGCCTGGCCTACGGTGCCCTTCAACACCATTGAAGTATCCGTGGTCTATCCAGGTGCGGTGCCCACAGAAGTGGAAGAGTCAATCATTGTCAAGATCGAGGAGCAGGTTGAAGCACTGGAGAGCGTCAAGTCTGTCAAATCATTGGCGTCTCCAGAGCTGGCCTCAGTGAGGGTAGAATTGAAGACCGGCACGGATATTGGCGAGGCCATGGACGAAGTCCAGACTGCGGTCCGGCGCATACAGTCCTTTCCCGGTGGAGCCGAGCGTCCCCAGTTCCGGGAGATGGACAACAGCACCAGCATGATCCGCCTAATAATCTCGGGCGATATCCCGGAGCGTTCCTTGAAGGAGTTGGCCAAACAGGTAGAGGACGAGCTGGAATCACTGTCCGAAATATCCCGGGTCGAGACTACCGGTGCGAAAGACTACGAGGTTTCCGTTGAAGTACCGCTGGTGCGTTTGCGCGCCCTCGGCCTGACACTTGAAGATATCGCGCACGCGATCCGTCGCAGTTCACTTGACCTGTCGGCGGGCAGCATCGATACACGTGACGCCGAAGTACGCGTCCGCACGGTTGGGCAGCGTTATGATCAGCACGACTTTGAGGAAATCCCCGTTATCGCGCGGATTGATGGAACTGTGGTACGCCTTGGGGAAGTTGCCGATGTTCGCGACACGTTTCGGCAGACAGACCTGATCATTCGGCATCAGGGTCAGGCGGCGTTGTTTGTGGAAGTGTACCGGGCTGATGGCGAGCAGGTGATGAACATCGCCCGGGCTGTTCACGAACACCTCGAGAGTGTGATCATCCCTTCCCTGCCCGAGAACGTTTCAGTCACTGTCTGGAACGACGACTCTCAGACCTATTCGGAGCGGGTCAACCTCCTGGTCCGGAACGGGCTGCTGGGTCTTTTGCTGGTGTTCATCTCGCTAGCCCTGTTTCTGGAAATACGGCTCGCATTATGGGTTGTCATCGGCCTTGTAACCTCCGGCGTTGGGGCCTTGGCCGTGATGCTCACGCTGGACCTCGCAATAAACACCATCTCGCTCTTTGCATTCGTATTGGCTATCGGCATCATAGTCGACGATGCCATTGTCGTGGCCGAACACATCCACTACGAGCGCATGCAGGGAGTGCCGGGCGTCCTTGCCGCGGTCCGGGGAGCCAAGCGGATCAAGAACGCGCTTACGTTCGCGGTTCTTACCTCGGTGGCTGCGTTCACGCCACTGCTTTTTATCCCGGGGGGAATCGGAGAAGTATGGACCGCGCTGCCGGTGATCATTATCAGCATGCTTCTGATTTCGCTGGCCGAATCGCTCTTTATTCTGCCCCGGCATTTGTCCCATCTTCACGGACCGGACTGGATACCGACCAATCTGGTGGACCGATTCTTTGCATATACCCGAGGTTTCGTGGACCGGTGGCTGAACTGGTTTCTGGATGGTCCACTGCGCCGGGCGTTGCGATTTGCAACGGATTATCCAGGCGTTATCGTAGCCGCGTCCATAGGACTACTCATTTTCTGCCTCTCTCTATTGCCAGCGGGCATACTCCCAACCACCTTTGCCGATGTCGTGGAGGGCGACTTCATCACAGCTACGCTTGAAATGCCGGACGGCACGCCAGCGGAGCGAACCTACGCGGTGGCAATGGAACTGGAAGCGGCGGGACGGCGAGTCTTGGACAGCCTCGATCATCAGAGGCCGGCCGACGCCCCTTCGCTCTTGTCGGGCACGTCTATAACGGTCGGCCAGATGCCTCGGGTGGAGGGCGGAGGACTTGATCCTACGCCCACGCAGAATCCGCAGGCGAACATTGCAACGGTCGAATTCAAGCTTTTGAGTACCCAGCAGCGGAACCTGTCCACCATCGCGGTGATGCAGGCCTGGCGTGAAGCGGTGGGGGTCCTTCCATATGTGCGGGGGATCGCCTTCAGCGGCGAAGTCATAGATCTAGGCAGCCCTATAGCGGTTGTGCTTTCACACCCCGATCCGGCACGCCTGGCGGAAACTGCGGACGCGGTAGTGGACAGCCTCCGCGGCGTGGCAGGCATCTTTGACATCCGGTCTGATCATACGCCGGGTGTCGGAGAGATTCAGCTGGAGCTAAGACCGAGGGCGCAGACGCTTGGCCTCACTGTTGAAGAGATGGCGCAGCAGGTGCGGGCAGCTTTTTTTGGCGTCGAAGCTTTGCGGATGCAGCGAGACCGGGAAGAGGTGCGCGTCTATGCCAGGCTGCCAGAAAGCGAGCGCAAGGCAATCACGGATGTCGAGAGATACCTGATTCGCACTAACACGGGAATGGAGGTTCCGATCAGTCAGGTGGCATCGATGACCATGGGCACATCGGCCCCGGCGATCCGGCGTCAGGACCGGCAGCGTGTCGTTACAGTAACCGCGGATGTGAACGAAGCGGTGATTTCGGGCGGAAGAGCAAATGACATCCTTGAGAATACGATCCTGGCGCAACTGATTGTTGCCAACCCCGAGCTGACCTACACCTTCGGCGGCGAACAGCAGCAGCAGCTGGATTCGCTGGATGCGCTATATCGCGGCTTTGTGCTTGCGATGCTCGCAATCTTTGCGCTCCTGGCCATTCCGCTGCGGTCCTACCGGAAGCCATTTATTGTGATGGCCATCATTCCTTTCGGACTCATTGGACTTGTCCTGGGGCACCTCGTGCTGGGCGTTGCGGTTAGTGCCGCGTCTTTCATGGGCTTTTTTGGTCTCAGCGGCGTCGTTGTGAACGATTCGCTGGTCATGATCGACTTTATCGATCATCGGCTTCGCGCAGGTGCTTCGGCGAAGGCCGCCATCATCGATGGCGCCAAGGGGCGCTTTAGGCCCATCTTTCTGACCTCAGTGACCACATTCCTTTGCTTCACGCCGCTCATCCTGGAGCGGGCCATTCAGGCGCAATTCCTGGTGCCCTTCGCAGCATCACTCGGGGTTGGCATCATGATAACCACCGCGATTCTGATCCTGCTTGTGCCCGCGCTGATGGCCATCTTTCTGCGTGCCAACGCACGTCGTGGTACTGCGGACGCTGCGTGACCGGAGTTAAATCTCCACACTCTAGGCCTCTGGCAAAAGCACCACCTGCGAAAACCCTGCGGGATCGAATAGCGCTTCAGCCACACGCTGGACATCGGCGGATTCCACGCTGTCCAGCTCCTTCAGCACCTCATCCAGTGTAACGCAGCGTCCAAGCAAGAGCTCTTGGCGCGCGATGCGCGACATGCGGCTGCTCATGCTTTCCAGCCCGAGCAGGATGGTGCCCTTCAACTGACATTTGGCCTGACTCAACGTTCGTGCACTTACCCGTTGCCTTGTCAGCTTCGTACACTCCCGCATGATGAGCTTCTCTGCCCGATCGATGTGCGCCGCATCCATGCCCATGTAGATCCCAAAGTCTCCCGTGTCCGAGTGCATGTTCAAGAACGAGGAAACATTATAGCAGAATCCGTACTTCTCGCGGATATTCTGATTCAGTCGACTCGACATGCCGCCGCCAAGGATGGTGCTGAGCAAGCTCATCGCAGACCGCTGATGGTGCCTGATGCTCAGGCCCCGCCGTCCAAGCACCAGATGGGCTTGCTGAATTGGGCGCGCCTCTTCGAAGTGCTGCGGCATGTACCGCCCAACGGATGCCCGCCGATCCGGTCCGGTAGCCGGACGCAGCTCTCGGAAAGCTCTTTCCGCAGCGCGCACGACAGCGTTGTGCGAAAGGTTGCCCGCCGCAGCCACGACAATGCGCTCGGGCGTGTAACGGTGGTTGAGATACGCAAAAAGGTCTGCCTGAGACAACGCCGCCACAGTGTGCGGGTGACCGATGATCGGATGGCCGAAGGCATGGCCCGCATACACGATGCGCTCAAAACGGTCAAAGATCGAATCCTCCGGTGCATCCTGGTACATCTTCATTTCCTCCAACACCACACTCTTTTCCTTCTCAAGCTCATTCTCAGGAAATAAGGGTGCAGTCACTAGGTCCGCTGCTGTTTCGATCGCCCTGCCCAGATGGATATCCAGCGCCCGCGACTCGAAACAGGTGTACTCCTTGGAGGTGAACGCATTGAGATAGCCGCCTACGGACTCCATGCGCCGCGCTATGTGGTGCATACGCCGACGCCGCGTTCCCTTGAACACCATGTGTTCGATGAAGTGGCTGATTCCCGCCTGGATCGGCACTTCGTCACGGCTTCCCGTGTGCACCCATATCCCTACAGCGACGGACCGAACGGTCGGCACTGCCTCGGTGATCACACGGACGCCTGAGTCAAGAAGCGTCTTGGTATACACAGCCGCTACCGGCGCCCGCCGTAGCCCCCTCGATCCCTTGGCCCCGCTCCACGGCCAGGCGGACCGCTCCGCCTGGAACCACCGGGGCGCGGACCCCTGCGCGACGGACCAGAACGCGGTCCGCGTCCCTGCGGGCCACCGCGTGAGCGCCGATACTCTCCGTGCCCCTCTGGACGCGGAAGCGTGGCCTTGCGGCTGAGTCGCAGCTTTCCGCGATCACGACTCTCTATGACCTGCACCGCGATCTTGTCGCCTACCTGCACCACATCGGCCACGCTCTTGATGTAGCCATGATCCAGCTCGGAAATGTGAACCAGCCCTTCCTTGCCAGGAAGAATCTCCACGACGGCGCCAATCTCCAGAACCGCCTTGACCGTGCCCTCGTACTGCTCCCCAGGCTCGGGCACCGTGACGATGCCGCGTACCACCTCTATCGCCTGGTCCGCCTGCTCCGCCCGCGAAGCGGCCACGGTCACAAAGCCTAGGCCATCGCGTTCCTCGATATCAATAGAAGTGCCTGTGTCCGCCTGAATGGCCTTGATGACCTTGCCTCCAGGCCCTATGAGCGCCCCGATCTGGTCGGCATCAATCGTAATCTGCGTCAGACGCGGGGCGTACGGCGACATGTCCGGCCTCGGCGCACGGAGCTCCGCATCCATGCAGTCCAGGATATGATGGCGCGCCTCGCGCGCCTGATACAGCGCCTCGAGCAAGAGCGCCTGCGACAAGCCGCTGATCTTGATATCCATCTGGCACGCCGTGATGCCCGTACGCGTGCCCGTAACCTTGAAATCCATATCGCCGAGGTGGTCCTCGGTGCCCAGAATATCGGTCAGTATGGCGGTCCGCGTTCCATCGGAGATCATCCCCATCGCTACGCCTGAGACCGCTTCGCGCATCGGCACACCCGCGTCCATGAGCGCCAAGCTCCCGGAGCAGACACTGGCCATAGACGAGGATCCGTTGGACTCCAACACATCGGTGTTGACGCGGATGGTGTACGGAAACGCTTCAGCACTCGGCACCATGCCCTCCAGGGCCCGCTCGGCCAGGAATCCATGGCCAATTTCGCGGCGGCTTGCTCCGCGCAAGAACTTGGCTTCGCCCGTAGAAAAAGGCGGAAACTCGTAGTGCAGGAAAAAGCGCTTGTCCTGCTGGTTGAAGACCTGATCGATGGCCTGCACATCCCGCGTGGTGCCGAGCGTAACCGATGCAATGACCTGCGTCTCCCCGCGCGTGAAGACCGCTGATCCGTGCACGCGGGGCAAATACCCTATTTCGCACCATATGGGCCGGACATCTTTAGGGCCGCGGCCATCAATACGACGCCCTTCGGACAGCACCATCTCACGCATGCAATCCTTGGAAACGATGCCGGCTGCATTTGCGACATCCGCAGACCTGACACCGAGCTCCTCGTCGGCGAGCGCGGCGACCGCTTCCTCTTTGAGTTCGCGCAGGCCATCGTAGAAGGCCGCCTTCTCGTATGGCGCCCGAATGTGCGCTTCTACGCGCGGTCCAATGAGATCGCGCACAGTTGCAATGAGCGCATCCTCCGGCACATCGCAGGTGTACGCGAACGGCACAGGCGTCGGGCATTGCGCGAGAAGGTCGTGCTGCGCAGCACAGAGAGCCTTGATGGCGTCATGAGCCACGGCGAGCGCCTCCACCATATCCTCTTCCGAGACCTCCGCCATCTCTCCCTCTACCATCACGATGGCATCCGACTTGCCAGCCACAACCAGATTGAAGTCGCTCTCCGCCGTCTCCGTCAGTGTCGGATTGACGACAAAGGTGCCTTCTACACGGCCCACGCGCACCTCGGCAATTGGACCATCAAACGGTGCACCCGCCAACATCAACGCGGCCGAGGCGCCCACGCCGATCAGCATGTCGCCGTCATTCTCATCGTCCGCGCTGATCACCGATCCGATGATCTGCACTTCGTTGCGAAAGCCATCGGGGAACAGCGGCCTGATGGCCCGATCCACCAGCCGGGATGTCAGGATCTCCTTGTCGTTGGAGCGCCCTTCACGTTTGATGAAGCCTCCCGGAATCTTGCCGCCAGACGCGAACTTCTCGCGGTAGTCTACTGTGAGCGGGAAAAAGCTTTGACCCGACTTGACCGTCCGCGACAGCACCGCTGTGCACAAAACCATCGTGTCGCCCATGCGCACCACTACGGCGCCATTGGCCTGCTTCGCAAGACGCCCCGTCTCCAGCGTCATCGCCTTGTCAGGGCCAAAATCTATATGGACAGTTTTTGCTTTGGAATTCATAAATCAGTTATCAGTTTGAATGCGGCGTGCTACGCACGCCCAACGCAGAAAGAAAAACAACCACCCGACCGAACACCTACTTGCGGATGCCAAGTTCGCGCGTGATCGCGCGGTACCGCTCTATGTCAGTTTCTATCAAGTAGTTTAGGAGACGCCGCCTCTTGCCCACGAGCTTCAGCAAGCCGCGCCGCGTAGCGTGATCCGTCGGATTGGACTTGAGGTGCTCTGTCAGCGCACGTATGCGCGTAGAAAAGATCGCGATCTGAACCTCCGAGGTTCCGGTGTCCTGCTCGTTCTTGCCGAACCGTTTGATCAGCTCGGCCTTCTGCTCTTTAGAAATCATCGTGCGGCTTACAATGCGGCCTTACCAGGATCCCGCCCCCGCCCGCCTATCGCTGACCAAGGCCAGAGTCAGCCACGAGCCGCGGACCGAAGCGAATCAGCCTGTTGATACAGTAGACTCAGCCATTGGTTCCATATGGGTCAGTAAAGCGCGGCTCTCGAGCGCGTCCCGCGAAAGCTGCGCCTTGAGCGCTTGCACCGACGCGAACGCTTGCTCGTCGCGCAAGCGGCGCAAAAAACGTACGGCGACCTGTTCCCCGTAGAGATCTCCACTGAAATCGAATAGGTGAACCTCCAGGTGTAGTGGGCCTTCGCGCTCCACCGTGGGGCGGTATCCAATGTTCATCATGCCGCCAAAGGTCTCTCCACACACCAGGACATGCACCACATAGACGCCGCATCGGGGCAAGACCTTTTCTGTGTCCTGCACCTTGAGATTGGCCGTCGGGACACCGATCGTGCGACCGCGTCCCGCACCCCTTACAACAGTGCCTGCGATCGAGTAGGCACGCGTGAGCATGACACCTGCACTGGCCACATCGCCCGCTTCCGTGATGAGCTGCCGAATCGCGCGGGAGCTGACCACGCGTGACCCGACCCGCTTTGGCGGCACCACCGCCACCGCAAAACCCAACTCCAATCCCATGCGTCGGAGCAGGGCTGCGTCTCCCTGGCGGCCGCGCCCAAACCCGTGATCGTGCCCTACTGCGATCGCACACAGCCCGATGCGCCCCACCAGAATGTCCCGCACGTACTGCTCCGGCTCCATGCCGGCAAAGGTGCGCGTGAATTCAAGTATGATCAGCCGATCCAGTCCCAAGGCTTCCAGGATCGCCACCTTCTCCTCAACCGTCGTCAATACCGGCAGGGCCTTTCCGGTCAGCACCTGCCGCGGATGCGGCTCAAATGTCACCAACGTACTGCAAGCACCCTGTGCACGCGCACGTCCGATCACATGCGCTAGAATCGCCTGGTGTCCCGCATGTACTCCATCGAAGGAGCCCACCGTCACAACGGCATGGGAATCCCGCTTTACGGCGCTCAGCCCGTATTCCCGTATCATGCCTGCGGGCGGGCCTCGAGCGCCCGCTTCAACGCATCCATGGTCCAGGCATCGCGCACATGGTACGCTCCGATGGCCGTACGACGCAGCGCGACCAGGTGTGCACCCACCTTCAAGGCCTGCCCCATGTCGTGGGCCAGCGCCCGAATGTACGTGCCCTTGCTGCACTGAACCCTGAACGCAACGTCTGCCCCTTTCCAGCCGGTGAGCGCGAAGTTGTACACATGCACCGTATTGAACTTGCGCGCTACGACCTCTCCCCGCCGGGCCTTCTTGTATAGCCGCTCGCCCTGAACCTTCACCGCGGAATACATCGGAGGCTGCTGCCTGATCGCACCCACAAACTGTTGTCGAGCCCGCTCCAGGTCATCCATCGACAGGTGCTCCCATCGCTTGCGCTCCGTGACGGGCGTTTCCGCATCATGCGATGGCGTCACCTCCCCCAGCCGGAACGTGCCTACATAGGTCTTGGGCAGGCGCATGAAAGATTCCATGCGCCGCGTCGTGCGACGACCGACGAGGCAGATAAGCAGTCCGGTGGCCGCAGGGTCCAGCGTGCCCGCATGTCCAATCTTTCGCGTCGGCAAGAGGCGGCGAAGCTGCTTGATGATGCCGAATGAGGAACAGCCCCGGGGCTTGTCAACCAGCAGCACGGTATTAGCAAGATCAGCTGGCAGCGCTGTGCGGCCCGAAACGGTCACCGTTTTCGTCATGACTCCTTGCGTCATGACTCCCCGGAGCGCTGCGCCCGCTCCGCACGAATGGTATCCAACAGCGTATCCATCTTGGATACCTCATGGAGCGATTCGTCCAGAAAGAAGCGCAGCTCGGGCATCGCGCGCATCTGATGCCGAATGCGTTGCGCCAGCGCCTTACGTATCTGCGCGGCCTGCCCCTTAAGCTGGGCAAGGGCCGCTTGCCGGTGCTCCGAGGTGGCAAGCATCACGCTGACATGGATGTACGCAATCCCCAGGTCATTGGATACGCGCACCCCGGTGACCGTCACCAGCCGCTCCTGGGGCAGCTCCAGCGCCAGGATTGCAGCGATTTCGCGCTGCAGAAGCTTTGCGACGCGGCGCGTTCGTACGCTCACTGCTAATCCAGCGTCCGCTTCAACTCAACGATCTCGTACACCTCAAACTGGTCGCCTACCTTCAGGTCGTTGTAGTTCGCGATGCCGATGCCGCACTCGTAGCCGCTGACCACCTCGCGCACATCCTCTTTGAAGCGGCGCAGCGAGGAAACAGTGCCGTTATAGATAACGACGCTTTCGCGCAGTATACGCACGGTGTCGTTTCGCCGCACCTTTCCCTCGATTACGTAGCATCCCGCCACAGTTCCAACTTTGGGCACCTTGAACAATTCGCGCACCTCAACAGAACCCGTGACCCGCTCGGTTTCCTCGGGCTGCAGCAGCCCTTCCAGTGCATCGCGCACATCTTCGATGGCGTCGTAGATGATGGAGTACGTGTGGATGTCTATCTCCTCGCGCTCGCTGGCATGGCGCGCGCCTGTGGTCGGCCGCACCTGAAATCCAATGATGATCGCATCCGACGCAGAAGCCAGCATCACATCGCTATCATTGATGGCCCCGACGCCCGAGTGGATGATGTTGACGGCGACCTCATCGGTGGACAGCTTCAACAGTGCATCACTCAGCGCTTCCACCGAGCCGCCCACATCAGCCTTGATGATCAGGTTCAGTTCGCTGATGTCGCCCAGCGCCATGCGTCGCCCGATATCCTCCAAGCGCACATGCTTGTACTGGCGCAGTTGCTGTATGCGCCATATCTGCTGGCGGCGCTGTGCAACATGCTTCGCTTCGTCCGCATCATCGAAGCCGATAAACTGATCTCCCACTGTGGGCTGGCCCGGCAGTCCAAGGACCAGCGCCGGCTCTGATGGCCCTGCTTGCTTGATCCGCTGATCGGACTCATCAAACATCGCTCGGACCTTGCCGCCGTAAATGCCCGCAACAAACGGATCGCCAACTTTCAGCGTGCCGTTCTGCACCAGCACGGTGGCCACATTGCCGCGGCCCCGGTCCAGCCGGCTTTCGATGACGATGCCTTGGGCGCGCCGGTCAGGATTCCCTTTGAGCTCCTGTATGTCGGCCTCCAGGAGCACTTTTTCGAGCAGATCGTCGACGCCTTGGCCCGTCTTGGCCGATACATTCGCACACTGCACCTGGCCGCCATACTGCTCAACGAGCACGCCATGATCCGAAAGCTGCTGCATCACCCGCTTCGGGTCGGAATCGGCCAGATCGATCTTGTTGATTGCCACAATCACAGCGACTTCGGCCGCGCGTGCGTGGTTTATCGCTTCAATCGTCTGCGGCATCACCGCGTCGTCTGCAGCTACGACCAGGATGACGATATCCGTCACCTTGGCACCGCGCGCACGCATGGCCGTAAAGGCCTCATGCCCGGGCGTATCCAGGAAGGTCACGACGCGGCCGCCATCGAGATACACCTTGTAGGCACCGATATGCTGCGTGATGCCGCCTGACTCCCCAATCGCCACAGTGGCACGGCGAATGTAGTCCAAGAGCGATGTCTTGCCATGGTCCACATGGCCCATGACAGTGACCACCGGCGCGCGCGACACCAAATCCTCCGACCGATCCTCCTCCAGCTCGATGTCTTCGGTTCCGAACTCGGTGATGAACTCCACCTCGAACTCGAATTCATCGGCTACGAACGAGATCGTATCCGCATCCAGTCGCTGATTGATGGACACGACCATCCCCGCATTGAACAGCATGCTGATCACATCGGTAACCGGGGTATCCATCAACTCCGCAAGCTGCCCGGTAGAGATGAACTCCGTCACGCGGACCTTGCGTTCCTGCTGCGCCTTCTCTCTGCTTTCATGCAGCCGCTCTTCCGCCCGCTGCTGACGCCGTGCCCGCCGCCGCCGCTGTCGAACGCGCGAACTGCTGTGCTCCACCTCCCGCAGCGTTTCCTGCACCGTTTGTCCCACAGCGCCACTGTCAACCTTGGACTTGGTGCGCCGCTTGGACTTCTTGCGTTTTGCCGCCGACTCGGACTTTGACTTGGTTTCGGTGGTCGCCTGCACGGTCGTGCGCGTCCCCTTGCGCTTCCGCTTGCGCCTAATGCGTTTTTCCTCGGTCGGCTTCTTCTCGTCCACGGTCTTCAGGTCCATCTTCCCGACTACCGTGGTACCTTGCAGGTTGACCTTATCTGCGGCCTTGATGACGCTACCTTCGGCCGGCGACGGAGTCACTGCCTTGGCTTCACTGTCCGGTTGCGCCGGTGGCAGCTCTTCAGCCATCGGCACCGTGGGCGCAGGCGGCTCCACCTTCGTCGCTTCCGAAGCATCTCCGGGCTCCGCGTCCGGCAGCGCGATCTCCGGCATCTCAGCCTCCGGTTCCACCACCTCCGGTTTCACCGCCTCCGGCGTATCAGTCGGCGTTTCGGTCGATGCGTCTGTTGGAGCCGCAGTGGGCTCGGCGGCCGAAGGCGGTTTCTCGACTCCAGGGGCGGCTGGCGTTTCTTCGGCAGCAGGCAGTGTCAGCGGCGGAACGGAGACATCTATCTCCCTCGCAATGACCTCGTCAATGGTTGGACCATCCTGCTTTTCTTCCGGCGCTACGGTGATCGGTGGCGAGGCTTCCGGCACTACCTGCGGTTCCATATCCTCAATCTCCACCGGCGCGAAGTCTCCGACGGTTTCCGCTAGTTCATCCGCGCGCGCCTGCTCTTCTCTGAGTCGTTCCACGCGCTCGGCCGTGGCGCGATCTCCCTTGAACTTGTCCAAGAGCGCATGGTAGGCCTCCTCGCTGGTGATGGAGGCCATAATCCCGGTGCCCTTGAGCGCACGCCCGTGACCGCTCTCGTTGAGGAAGGACTCAATATGATCAGTCTGAATATTGAGCTCCTTCGCGACCTTGAAAAGCCGCTTCTTCTTGAATGACTTTGTCGATATGGCCATAAACGCCGGTGTCGTGGCTTCTGGGTGCGCTCGCGAGTCTAGACGCCGATCTCTTCCTCGGCGAATTCGTCCTCCTCTTCCTCCTCAAGGTCAAATTCCAACTTGATAACGTGGATGACGTGCTGCGCCACTTCCGTTTCAAGACCGCTGCGTCGGATGAGCTCATCAATAGAGAGCTCCAGCACGGCTTTCGCCGTATCGCAGCCGATGTCTTTCAGCTTCTGCAGCGTACCCTGGCTGAACTCGTCGTCAAACTCGCCAATCTCAATGTCTTCTTCGTCCGCCGGAATTTCCCGGTAAACATCGATCTCGTAGCCCGACATGCGGGAGGCCAGTCGAATGTTGATGCCGCCCTTGCCGATGGCCTGGCTGACCTCATCGGCACGCACAACTGCCTTGGCGCGCGGCGGATCCAGGTCGTCATTGAGCGCAACGGAGACCGGGCTCGCGGGCGAAAGCGCCCGCCGGATCAGCATGTACGGATCGTCGGCCCACTCCAGCACATCGATATTCTCGTTGCTGAGCTCCCGAACCACCGCGTGGATACGGTTGCCTTTGAGCCCGACGCAGGCACCGACCGGATCGATCCGGTCGTCGTGGCTGATTACGGCCACCTTTGCGCGCGCGCCCGGCTCGCGCAGGATACGCTTGATTTCGACATCGCCTTCGTCGATCTCCGGGACCTCCAGCTCAAAGAGGCGCTCCATCAGCTGCGGATCCGACCGGCTGATGATGACATGCACATTGCTGCCCGGATCGCGCCGCACCTCCTTTACGATGGCGCGCAGCATGTCGCCCTTGCGATAGCGATCCCGGGGAATCTGCTCCTCCCGCGGAAGTATAAGCTCCACCCTGTTGTGCATGACAAGCACTTCGCGGCGGCGATGCTGATACACTTCGCCCACGACAATCTCGCCGATCCGGTCCGAGTACTCCTCGAAGATGTTCTCCTTCTCGATGTCCCGGATGCGCTGGCGCAGGTTATGCCGCGCCATGGCCACCGCGCGCCGCCCGAACATCTTGAGCGAGATCTCCTCCGCCACATCGTCTTCCGGTTCTACATCCTCATCGATAAGGAGCGCGTCTTTCAGCTCGATCTGTGTGACCGGGTCCTCAAGATCATAGTCCTCAACGACTTCGCGAACATGCAGGATCTGGATATCTCCGTGGTCCGGGTTGAGGATGATCTCGAAGGCTTCGTCCGATCCATACCGCTTCCGAATCATCGCGCGAAACACATCCTCCACGATCAGCTGAAGCCGGTCGCGATCTATCTCCTTTTCGCGCGCGATCTCCGCGAACGAGGAAACAAGGTCCGTACTTTGCATTGCGTTTTCTTTTCTACCTGATTACCACGGCAACTGCACCTTGGCCCAGAGGATATTGTCGTAGCTGATGGTCACGGGCTCGTTGCGCGCTGCCACCGCGATGCGTTCTGCATCCGCGTATTCCAGCGCTCCGACCACTTCGGTGCATGTGCCGCTGGCTTGTCTATAGTGCACACGCAGCCTGCGCCCGATCATCTTGCGATACTGGCGCGGCAACCGCAGGGGTCGGTCTGCACCGGGTGACGACACGTTGAGCGTGTACGGGCCCGGCATGACCTCATCCGTGTCCAGCACGTAGCCTACCTCGCGGCTGATCTGGCCCAACGCGTACGCATCCAGCGCCGCATCGCTTTCCACGAATACATCCACGGCTTGCGAGCCCACCTTGCCGCGGACGGCGATCTCCACCGCAAAGCAGGGACCGTCCCTCAGGACGCCCTCCACGAGGGCGGCCACATGATCCTGCAGCGTGTCTGTCGATTCCATCGCAGCCGTAAATGTCAAAAGCGCCCAGTCTCGCCTAGCGCGACGGGCGCGGTGCATCTGACCATAGCCCAACAAAAAAAAGGGTGGCCTGTCAAGCCCCCCTTCCATGTGCGCCACCCCTCGCAAATGTACGCCCAAGAGCGCCATATTCGCAAGTCCAGCGACTCTGACTCCTGTCCAATGGGTCCTACGTGCCTGGCGCAACAGAGGTTCCGCACCCACTTCCGGCCCGAGAGCACTTGGAAACTTGTCTGCCTCAGGTGCGACCCGGTGATGGCAGCGACTGCGCGGGGCTCCTGGCCAGAGCGGCGTATGGCAAAACCCTGAGCAAACAGCGTACGCCTATTGGGCTCCGCCGATGGGTCTTGGTCACAGGCCCATCGGCGAAGCGCCCTTCTACCTTGCACCATCCGCAACATCTTATGCACAGCTCAAGGCACCGGCGCGCTGGAGCATCGGGTGGCGAATGGGCCCTTTCATTGGCTGATGCACAAAACGAAGTGCTACGCGATACATCCCAAGCCCGGTCTGCGGCGCCGTTGGGGTACGATGGCCGTCTTCCGCGTCGCAAGAACAAAAGACCGACGCCCCAACGGGGCGTGGACATCCCCAGCATCCACATGCCGAAGGGCTTTGCCCGCCTGGTGGCGCTCCAAGGCGCAAAAGGCCCGTGCTTGTGCCCCGTTTGGCGGAAGGCCCGCTCGATCATCCAGCCCGAGGCCATGCAGTCCGATCTGGGATCACAGTACAAGAGTCAAGCCAGGGTACGCTGGTAGAAACACGCCGGAGGTGTGCGTCCCGGGCTGCAACAATATCCTGT
>LXNJ01000116.1_pt1 | contig 55242 bp, 38 predicted proteins | sample 809081 | NCBI WGS metagenome assembly LXNJ01 (sample SAMN04870510, study PRJNA318959) | sponge metagenome | biome: sponge; feature: marine sponge reef; material: water | host: Petrosia ficiformis | place: Greece: Milos, Mediterranean Sea | collected 2013-05-29 | depth 5-7 m
TCAGCGAAGTTATAGTGCGGTGGCGGGGACGACATCGCCCATTCAAGCGTGCGGGCGTCCCATGGATCATCACCCGCGACCTCGCCACTGCGAGCGCTGCGGAGGGCGTTGTACACGAACAGCCCGACACCGGCAATCATGAACAACACGCTAAGCGATGCGACCAGGTTCCAGACGTCCCACCCCATGCCCGCGGGGAACGTGAAGTTCCGACGCGGCATTCCGACGAGGCCGACGTAGTGCATGGGGCCGAAGGTCATGTTCATGCCGATAAAGACAAGCCAGAAGCTCCATTTACCCATGTACTCACTCATCATGCGGCCAGACATCTTGGGGAACCAGTAGAAGATGCCACCAAGGATGGCCATGATCGAGCCGCCAAATAGCACGTAATGGATGTGGGCAACGATGTAGTACGTGTCAGTCTGTTGAAGGTCGGACGGGGCAGCCGCGTGTGTCATGCCGCTGAGGCCGCCGATGGTGAACAGCGCAATGAACCCGATCGCAAAGTACATCGGCGTCTTGAGCTGTATGTTGCCTCCCCATAACGTTGCTAACCAGTTGAATACTTTCACACCGGTGGGGATGGCAATGGCCATTGTTGTCGTAGCAAAGACTGCGTCCGGCACGGGGCCGAGACCGGCAGCAAACATGTGGTGCGCCCACACGGACCATCCGAGGAATGCGATGGTCAAGCCGGAGAAGACGACGACGGGGAAGCCAAACAGTGGCTTGCGGGAGAAGGTGGGCAGGATCTCGGAGACGATTCCCATCGCCGGCAGGATCAGGATGTAGACCTCAGGATGGCCGAACACCCAGAACAGGTGCTGCCACAGCAGCACGTCGCCGCCGCGCTCGAATACGAAGAAGTTGGTGCCGAAGAAGCGGTCGAAACCGAGTTCGACCAAGCCGATGGTGATGACCGGCATGGCCAGGGCCAGCAGGAAGGACGTGATGAACGCCATCCACGTGAAGATGGGCATGCGCATAAGCGACATGCCAGGGGCACGCAGATTGATTATGGTCACGATGAAGTTGAACGCGCCGAGCAGCGATGACGTTCCCAACACGAGCAGGCCGAGGACATAGAAGTCCATGCCGCTGGTGGGGGAGAACGTCGTGTTGGTCAGATTCGCGTAGGCAAACCAGCCGGCTGCCGGGGCGGTCATAGTGAACCAGCCAAGGTTCAGGATGATCGCGCCAAATAGGAATACCCAGTAGCTGAGGGCATTAAGGCGAGGGAATGCGACATCCCGCGCTCCAATCTGGAGTGGGACGATCCAGTTAAAGAACGCGACGCTGAGCGGCATGATGGCCAGGAAGATCATGGTCAGCGCATGCATCGTGAACAACTGGCTGAATACATTGGCGCCGATGAGAGTAGAATCCGGCACCGCCAACTGGAGCCGCATGAGGCTTGCCTCGATGCCGCCGACGAGGAAGAAGAAGAACGCCGTAACAAGGTAAAGCGTGCCGATCCTCTTGTGATCGATCGTCGTGAGCCAACTCCAGATACCGGTTGTCCCGGTGGGTCTCTCGAGGAAGCCCGTTAGCATAGCCATCGTCAACTACTCCTTCGGCCTGCCGCCCGTTACTTCAGGCTCTCCAGGAAGAATACGAGATCATCGAGCTGTTGGTCAGTGAGATCAAGGTCCGGCATCTCCGTGCCGGGCTTCACATCCGGCGCATTATTGAGCCAGCGCTTAAGGTTCTCAGCCGCCGGATCACGCTGCATGAAGTCCGGATCGGTCGGGACATCCTCGAAGAAGGCGCCCATATTCATATCCGCCGGGCCCTTGTGCAGCGTGTTTGCCGCGATGGTGACGCGCGACCCGAAGTGCGAGAGATTGGGGCCGGTCACGCCGATGGCCAACTCATATTCGTCCTCATTCGCGCCCTCAATGGTGTGGCAGCCGCGGCAGGCATTCTCCTTGAAGACGACCCAGCCCGCATCCATTGCCGCCGTCCTGTCCACCGCCGGTTGGCGCTCATTCTCAGCCCACGCTTCGTAGTCGGCGGACTCGCGAGCGAAAGCGACGGTGCGCATAAGGGCGTGTGAATCTCCACAGAATTCCTTGCACTGCCCTGCGTAGACGCCGGATTCTGTTGCGTTCAGCCACATGCGATTGACGCGGCCAGGCACGACGTCACGGCTGCCCGCGAGGCGTGGGACGGAGAAGCTGTGAATTACGTCATTCGACGACAATTTGAGGTTGATGACGGTATCGACGGGGATGTGCAGCTCATTAGCAGTGATGAAATCAAGATCGCCGTTCTCATCGAGATAGCGGTATTCCCACCACCATTGGTGGCCGACCACTTCAATGGTGAGGGAGGGGTCATCGGCGTACTCCGATGGCGCGTCATACGTGGCACCGATGCCTGCAACTGTTGGGATGGTGATGGCGATGACTATCAGAGAGGGCGCAATGGTCCACCCGATTTCAAGTGGGGTGTTGCCGTGTGTCTGGGGTGGGATGTCATTTTCCCGGCCGCGCCTGGCCCGGTACTTGAGGACTGCGATGGTCAGGAATCCCTGGACGCCAATGAAGATGACGACGGCGATCCAGAATACAAAGAGGAAGAGGTCTTGCTGGCTCTGGGCTACGTCACCCGCCGGATTCAGCGTACTCTGCGGCAACGCCAACTGGCAGCCTGAGAGGAGAACGACGGCCATGAAAACCGTCAGGACTCCTATTAGTTGGGTACCTTTCCCCATTCGGTTGAGCCTATCCAGAGCAATACCTCAACAGTTAGAGTTTGGTCGAATCTACGCCATTGCAAGTCTATCTGTCAGCGCGAATTTGTGTCAAGCGTCACAACCAAAAAGAACAGACCCCTATAATGGCCGCATGGACGTTCGAGTGAGGCTGTTTGCGGCACTGCGAGAGGCAGCGGGCGCTTCGGAAATCAGCGTTGAAATTCCGGAGGGCGAGCCCGTCTCGCGCCTGTTGGGCGAGGCGCAGCGTCAGCATCCGGCGCTGGCGAACCGTTGCGATGGCGTTGTTGTCGCCATCAACCAGGAATATGTCGATCAGTCAACGATTATCTCTGCGGGGGATGAAGTCGCGCTGATTCCGCCGGTGAGCGGAGGAGCCATCTCGGAAGCGGAGGCCGTGCAGGTTGGAGTGACGCCTGAGCCGCTGGACGCATTAAGGATTGCGGAGTCGCTCAAGGCTTCTTCCGACGGCGCGGTGCTCACGTTTGAGGGCATAGTGCGGGACAACAACCTGGGGCGGCACGTTCTGTTCCTTGAATACGAGGCATACCCGGAGATGGCTGAGGGCGTGCTGCGGAAGATTGGACGCGAGACAATCGAAGACTTCGATATTGGCAGCATAGCGCTGTGGCATCGGACGGGACGGCTTGAGATCGGAGACACCTCACTGGTTGTGGCCGTGGCCTCGCCGCATCGGCGTGCCGCGTTTGACGCGTGCCGCGAGGCAGTGGAAAAGGTTAAGGCGCTTGCGCCGGTCTGGAAACGCGAGGTGTGGGACGGCGGTTCCGAGTGGCTACGGGGCGCGGGATAGAGTCTCCTCTTATTTGTCGCTACCCGCTTCATACAGAACCGAGGCGACTTCCCGGATACGGGACAGGCTGGCAGACGCATAATCAGTGGCCTCATACCGCTGAATCTGCTGTTCCTTGACATGCAGCTTTTCGGCCAAGTCCTTTTGGCTCAGGCCGCGAGCAATGCGGGCCTTTATCAGGACATCCGGCAACTGCGAGATGAAGTTGAGCTGAACAGGCTCAAACCGGCCAGCTTTCAGGGATTCATATTCCCGCAGTTGATTCTCCAGATCAGTCAGCTGGCTGCGGATGGCATCTTCCTGCGCCTTGGCAATGAGGGGGTGGGCCGAAGAGGGATTCTGCTTGAGGTTTTCAAGCGTCCTGGCAAATCCCTCCGCCTGTGTCTTCGTAATTCTGTATTGCCGTTCATTCTTGATCATTCCAGGCCCCCTAAATCTATGGCCACAATTCCCTTGCGCCTTCCCGTTTCCCTGTCTGTCTGAAATAAATCCAGAAAGGACCAACCACCCAAATTGGCGATAGTGGCTGATGGAAACATCTCACCCATGTACTTCGCCTTTTGCGTTGCGCGCCCCTCATCAAACGTGAGAAGCACCGGGTCTAGAAGCTCCGGATCAACGCCGGACTCGTCCCAACAGGCATCGAAATCATTAGGTTCCTCCTTCACAGTGATGAAACTCCCGTTGAGCCACAGAGTCCTGCATCCGGCCGCCTTGAGGTTCTGGAGCGCAGCCCAAAGCCCCACCAGCAGCATCCGGCGGCGCACGTTGTAGCCATAGCGATCCACCAGTTCCTCCCAACTGCTCCAATGAACCCCCTGGGGCAAGAGGCCATCCTCTTCAAAGGCAGGTACCACAACACAACAATATTATTGTGTTCTGCGGAGTAAGTCAAGAATGGATGGGCGGCAACGCTGACTAAACGAGGTCCTTCGTCATGGTCACGTGCTCAATGCCGGCTTCCATAAACGTATCGCCCTGTTCGGCATAGCCCGCCTGCGCGTAGAAGTCCTTGACATAGGTCTGTGCGTGGAGGAGGGACTGAGCAAAGCCGCGTTCGCGGGCCGCAGTCTCCAGCGTCGCGAGAATCCTGTCACCGATTCCACGCCACCTTAGATCTTGCCGAACGGCCATACGGCCAATGCGGCACGTTTCTTCGCCCTCGTCCGCTAGCAGGCGGCCCGTGCCGACAACCTCATCCCTAATAAACGCAACCGCGTGGACGGCAGCATCATCGCGTCCGTCCCACTCCTCGTCGGCATCCACGTTCTGTTCATCGATGAAGACAACCCGGCGGAGGGCGAAGATCGCCTCCATGTCATCCGCTTCGGCGATGCGGACCACCACGTCCGCCTCATCATCCACGTCAGCCCCCTGCCCCATCAGATTCGCGTTGATGATCTCACGGGCCGCCTGCATGAGCACCGCACGCCGCTCGGTGCCAACCGACGATTTATCCATATACAGGCTGAGGGCTTGTTCAGGTTCAAGCGACTCTATTGCCATGCCGCGCTCAAGGCGGGTTCGCGTTCTGTCCGGCGCGTCGACCTGCACCGTGACTCCCGAAACGACGTGGGCTCCTGCTTGCCTCAAGAGATTTCGAACACGAATACGGTCTACGTCGCCCGCGAGTTCGGGGGGAGCCTGAATGACTACGCGGGCAACGGCATCGCTCACGTATGACGCGGCAAGACGGGTGGCAATCGTTCCCATGACATCCTGTTCACCGGAACGAATCGTGACAGTTATCGTCCTGAAGGGACGCGTCCAAACCGGCTGGAAAGTCCATGAGGCGGCGCGGCGTCCGGGTGGGAGAGCGGGATCGATGTCCACCACACAGAAACCCTTGTCGTCATTCTCCTCGGAGAAATCTACGCGATGGAGACTTCCGGAATAGACGGCTGGCGGGGCGTCTGCAATCAGTTGGCGGCGGTGAATGTGGCCGAGGGCGGCGTAGTCGATGGGATGAACCTGGAATGCGCTGGGGAGCAGCAGGTAGTCGTTTCCCATCATCATGCTGCGCTCGTGACCGATGGTGGCAGTGGTGGCGGTGGCGTGTGCGGACAGGATGGATGGCACGTTTGAGTCAAGTTCTCCGGCCATGCGTGTTATCTCATTGCTGAGAAAGCTTTGCATCCACTCGTTGACCTCTGTGGCGCTCTTGCCGTGCAGTTCAGAGCGAGCTGCGGCGGCGCTGCGACGCAACCACGGAACGGCAACAATCTGGACGGGGCCGGCGGCCGTCTCGATGCGGTGGACGGCGGGGCGAGAGGCGACGGTCACATTATCGACTGCGAGCGCGTCAAAGATGTCCAGCGCAGTCGCCCTGCCCTCCGTGTTGGGCACGTCATGGTTACCGGTGAGGAGAAACACCGGGATGCCGGCGAGTGCGAGGCGGCTGATGCGGCGGGCGAATTCCCGTTGGTGGGTTTGGGAGGGGTCCCGGGAGCGATAGGCGTCTCCGGAAAAGACGACGAGATCGGCGCGGGGTTCAGTCAGAGCAAATTCGACTAATTCGTCAAGGGCACGGAGTGCATCAATGAGACGCGACGGCATGCCTGTATAGGTGGCGGCGCGGTTGACACCCGGAGCGAAGGAGTCCGGCAGCGCGCTAAGTTCGTCTGATCTGATGGGGCGGCTGTGTGTCTCAACGCCGATATGCGCGTCGGCAAAGTGGATGATTCGCATGGGCGCTTAGCCCGTTAGGCGGTCTTCCAGCAACGCGCCAAGCTCAGCGATGGGGACGCGAACTTGTTCCATCGTATCGCGGTCGCGAATGGTCACGGCGTCGTCCTCCTCGACTGTCTGGAAATCGATAGTGACGCAGAACGGCGTGCCGATCTCGTCCTGTCGGCGGTAGCGGCGCCCGATGGATTGGGAGTCGTCATAGTCGGTCATCCAGCGCTTGCGGACGATGTCATAGACCTCCCGCGCCTTTGGCACGAGCTTCTCGTTGCGGGAGAGAGGGAGGACAGCAACCTTATAAGGCGCAAGATCACGGTGCAGCTTTAGCACAGTGCGACTCTCTCCGTTCACCTCTTCTTCCGTGTAACCGTCAACGAGGAAGGCGAGTAGGCAGCGATCGACGCCGCTGGCGGGCTCCACAACGTGGGGTATGAACCGCTCTTGCCGCTCGTCATCAAAGTACTCCAGTTTGCGCCCGGAGCTGTCCTGGTGTTGGCGGAGGTCAAAGTCGCCGCGGTAGGCGATGCCCTCCAACTCCGACCAGCCGATGGGGAAGAGGTACTCAATGTCATAGACGGCGGCGGCGTAGTGGGCAAGTTCATCCTGGTCGTGCTGACGGAAGCGCAGGCGCTCCGGGCTGATGCCGAGGTTCGTGTACCATTGCATCCGTTCATTGCGCCAGTATTCAAGGGAGTCAAAGCCGTTTTCAGGTCTGACGAAATATTCCATCTCCATTTGTTCAAACTCACGGGTGCGGAATATAAAGTTTCCCGTTGTAATTTCATTGCGGAACGATTTTCCTGTTTGCGCAATTCCAAAGGGGATTTTCTTGCGCGTGGCGGTTCTCACGTTCTCAAAATTCGTGAAGATTCCCTGCGCGGTCTCCGGCCGCAAGAAAGCGACTGCAGCGTCCTCTTCTACCGGCCCGAGGAAAGTCTTGAACATGAGGTTGAACTGCCGTGGTTCCGTAAATTGACCAACAGTTCCGCAGTCCGGGCATGTATCGTTCTCGATGTGGTCGGCACGCTGGCGGCGGTGGCAGCTGCGGCACTCAACTAGCGGGTCGGTGAATCCGGCGACGTGGCCGCTTGCCTCCCAGACGAGGGGACTCTGAATGATTGCGCTGTCAAGGCCGACAACATCATCGCGCTCCTGCACCATGGCACGCCACCACGCATCACGCACGTTCCGCTTGAGTTCAACGCCGAGGGGGCCGTAGTCCCAGGACGAGCCGATACCGCCGTAGATCTCGCTGGCGGGAAACACGAACCCCCGTCGCTTGGCGAGCGACACGATGGTGTTCATATCAGTCAGCGTCGGCTCAATAGTCACGTGGCGAGGCCTCCAACGGAATATGGGCAATATTGCGCGGCGGGCATCGCTGGCAGTGCCAACGACGCTCAGTTATAAGGATACAGGAGAGAGTGCGGTGACAAGGGGATGTGGGCTAGTCAACTGCTTAGCACCGGATGGGCAATCCCATAGCGTTCCGCCGCCAATTCAACGGTTTCCTGAATCAAATCGACGGGAACCACCGTGGCAAGTCCAGAGTTCTCCTGGACGATCAGCCTGGGAGTTCCGGTCTGCTCACTCAGGGCCACGTCAACGAACGGCTGATAGGCAGCCACAACGCCAATCAACTTGGGATCCGGGCGCGTTTGCCCATACGAGAACATGGTTGGCTTCAGAATGACCGGGCCTCCGCTATTTCCCGGGAAGACAAACGAATCTATCAGGAACTCCTTGGAGCGACGCTCATAACAGTCTTGAATCCGGGCAATAACTCCTTGCCGGACGATCACATAATTCTGCTCAGCGCCGGCAAGACCAAGTGGAAAGCCGAGCACAAAAACTTCGTCTCCCTCTGAGACGGAGCCGCCCTTCATAGACTCAAGCCGTTCCGTCTGTCCGTTACCCGTGAAGAATGCCATTTTGACATCTCTCAGGGCTTGCCCAAGTGAGTCTATTAGCAGAACGGCAACGTCAACGTCCTCGTCAGGATGAAAGATCCAGTGATCGTTTGGTCCGCCATCATTCGGGGGGAGGGGCAGTATCTTGGGAGCAGTCCCGGCGAGGGCATTGAATCGTATTTGCGGGCTGCGTATCCCCTTCACAACGTGCCGGTTAGTGACCAGATAAACATAGTATCGGCCCTCATTCCCCGAAGGCTGTCCATACAGGAAACCGGAGGCGGCGTACCGTATGTTTCCGTCCTTGTCCGGCGTCCCTAGCGCGACGACTTTGTCCAGGAATGTGGGTGGAATCAAGGACATTCTGGTTTCTCCTCATCAATCCGAGGCAGGTATTTCTACTATCAATTATTGCAAGAGGTAGCAAGAGTTTGCCTAGTCGGCATGAGGTCGGCGGGCGTTAAGGTATGTATCCGGAAAACGCGTATCAGATTCCCGCCTTCGCGGGAATGACGAAGGGCTTAGTCGAGGCCGCGTTTGTCGAGGATCTTGTCTACTTCGCCTTCGCGGGCCTGGCCGATCATTTCCTTGACGCGGTCAGGCATCTCGATGCCCGCCTCGTCCATGCGTTTCTCAGCCCATCGTCCGATGTTTGACGGGTCACGCCAGTAGTCGTGGCCGGGCGCGTCGGGGTCACCGGATGCCTCGTGTCGAGAGGCGGTGGAGCGGACGTAGGCGGCGCGGGACATCACCTTTTCAGTCTTGTTGGAGCCGCAGTGGGCGCATTCCTGCTCCGTGGGCAGCTCCTCGGGTATCACCTTGTAGAAAGTGCTGGAGCGCTTGCCGCATTCGTTGCATGAGAATTCGTATATGGGCATTGTGTCACCGCCCTCTCTGCCGCACCCTCATCACGCCGTTAATCGTACCCGTCATCGAAGTAGCCGTCATCCATGCCATCGTAATCGTCATCGCTGGGCGCGTCATCAAATGCCGAAAGGCGGTCATAGTCGCGGTAGAGGTCCTGCCGCGAGCGCACGACGGCAACACGTGAGACCTTGCGTCGCAGTGACGCGCCGCCGCAGTGATGGCACGTGGGGTCACCGATGGGCGCGGAGACGGAGCGGGTGAAGACGCTTGTGTCCTTACCACACTGCTCGCATTTGAATTCATAGATAGGCATGGCCTGGTCAGTCTAACAGAGGGGGTATGGCCGCTCATATTCTTCGACAGGCCCAGGGTGAGCGAGAATAGGTGGGAATTGGGGAGTCCTTAGCGCGTGTCCTGGATGGCGTTCTTGTGCCAGGTGAGCCGCAACACCCTACCCCGCCGGTCAAAGACAATGGCGACGACATCGATGCGTGTGTGCTCCGGGAGTTCCTCGGTTTCATGATCCTGCCGGTACGTTTCGATGAGGCGGGCGAGGCGATCGGCCTTGGTGGGAGTGACAGACTCCTCCGGAGTGCCAACGTTGGGCGTGGAGCGGCTTCGAACCTCGACGGCCACAAGCGTCTCGTCGATGACACCAACGATATCGAGCTCTCCGGCGCGGTAGCGGACGTTCTCCTCCAGAGTATGAAAACCCTCGGATTCAAGTTGTCGCCGGGCAAGGCTTTGGGCATGCAGGCCGCGCCTGGAACGGGTGGTTGGAGTTGTCTGTCGATCCTTCTTCTGCACGGCTGAGTCCTATACACGTATCCCTTATACTAATGTGGCCATTGCGCCGTATTCGGCCAGGAGGAAATATTGGGCGAAGATTTTACCCATTCGGCTGTGATTCTCGCCATGCAGCTGGGCATCATCCTTGTGGTAGCCAAGCTTGCCGGCGATTTCACCGAGCGCATTCTGCGGCAGCCGGCTGTCATTGGGGAGTTGGTAGCGGGCATCATCATCGGCACGGTCGCGATTCATGGGTTTGAGCCGCTCGGCTACGAACCCATCGGACTTTTTGAAGAGCTATTTGAGCCACCGGAGGAAGGGGCGGTCATTCCCGTCCCGAAGACGCTTTTTGTATTCGGGCAGGTGGCGGCCATCATCCTGCTGCTAGAAACGGGCCTGAATACGGATCTCAAGGCGTTCCTGCGGTTCGTGCCGCAGGCAAGCGTGGTTGCCATCGGCGGCGTGGTTGTTCCCTTTGCGCTGGGGGCATACGCGACTGTCTTGTTCGGATTCGCCGACTCTTTCTTCTCTGCCCCTGCCCTGTTTGTGGGAACCATCATGACCGCGACGTCCGTGGGCATCACGGCCCGCGTGTTGGCTGACTTACTCCGCCTGGACTCGCCGGAAGGTGTGACGATTCTCGGCGCAGCTGTTGTGGACGATGTGCTCGGGATCCTGATATTGACGGTTGTTGTCGGTGTGACGGCAGGCGAGTCCGTTGGGGCGGCTACGGAGGCGGCCTCATTCGAATGGACTGAGGTGGCCATAGTTGGCGCCAAGGCAATCGGCTTCTGGCTGGTTCTCACTGTCGGCGGGATAATGGGCGCGAGGTACATCGTCCGCGCAATCAACAGCATTCGCGTGGAGGGCGCAGCAATCGCGATCGTCTTCGGTATCGGGTTGTTTGCAGCGGCGTTGGCGGAGATGTTCGGGCTGGCGATGATCATTGGCGCGTACTCAGTTGGCCTGGCATTGTCTCAAACAGAGCTCCGCAATCAACTCCATCAGCCCCTTAACGGTCTATACCATGCGATGGTTCCCGTGTTCTTTGTCGTGATGGGAATGATGGTGAACATCGAGGCGATGCGAGAGGCTCTGCTATTCGGAGTAGTCGTCGTGGTGCTGGCCATCATCGGCAAGGTGGCGGGATCAGGGCTGCCGGCATTGGCGGCGGGATTCAGCCGTATCGGGGCGTGGCGCGTGGGCGTTGGAATGGCGCCGCGCGGCGAGGTGGGTCTGATAGTCGCCGGCATCGGTGTGTCACAGGGCCTGATTGGACAGGATCTCTTTGGCGTCGCGATTCTAATGACAATTGCGACGACGCTTATTGCACCCGCCGTGCTGGTGTCTGCGTTCCGCAACAACGCTCCGGGCCTGCGCAGGGACCAGGTGACGGAGGGACAGGTTTAGGGAACTGAGCGGGGTATGATGGAGAGGCGCCGCAACGCGTCATCATGCCCCTGTAGCTCAGCGGATAGAGCACCAGCCTCCGGAGCTGGTGGCCCGGGTTCGAGTCCCGGCAGGGGTATTTTTTGCTTCGGGACGGCCTGAACGGCCTTCGAGGTTACGGTTTTGGCGTCCATTCTGCCGGCGCGCTTCCCATCTCGGGCTTCACCTGGCGGACCTTCTGCCGACCATATACCCGGCCAGGAGCCCCGCAGAGAGCAGCAGGACTCCACCCAATACCATGCCAATGCCACCGAGGCCGCTCGCTTCCCCTGTGGCTCCGGCCTGTGGGGTCGACAGATCAGGCGTAGATGCCGCTCCGGTCAAATCCGCCGTCGCGGTGGGCGCAGGCGGCGGCGTGCTTGTAGGCTCGGGCGTGGGTGTGGACGTCGGCTCGGGAGTGGCCGTCGCGATGGGTTCGGGTGTGGGTGTTGGCGTCGGTGTGGGCGTGGGTGTTGGCGTCGGTGTGGGCGTGGGTGTCAGTGTCGGCGTGGGTGTCGGTGTCGGCGTTGGCGGGGGGCCGACTCGTATGCTCGATGCGCCGTCCACCGATTCCTCCGCCCTGTTCAGATCCTTGATGACCCCGGAGAAATCGTAGGAACGCTCGGCGGTGGGGGCGGTCACGGTATACCTGAAGTTTGTCTCCCCCAGCAACGTGAAGGTGAGGGTCTGTCCGTCGACGGCAACCTGAGACTCAGAGAGGTTGGAGCCTGTGTAGGAGAACCCGCGAGGCAGCGTCTCCACGAGCTGCCCAAGACCGCCATGTCCCGTGAGGGACATCGTGACATCCAGGCTCCCACCTGGGAGCACATACGACGCGGAGAAGGACCTGACTGCCCTGTGCGATGTCGCGTCCACCTGAGCAGAGGGCAGCGGCCCCACTACCCAGAGGGCCATCCCGGCAATCGCCAACACAGCCAACGCCCTCTTGATCAACGTTCTGCTCCCCTTTTGCCCTCTCTTCGTTCTACTTCCCTGCCGCCATCGAGTCAGCCGTCGAAGTAGGCGTTGATGACCGCTATTGCCTCTTCCTTGCTGATGACGTTATTGAAGTAATCGATGGCTGCCGCGATGGCCTCGTCCCGTTCGATTACTCCGTTGTCGTCCTTGTCATACTGACCAACCATGCCCCCCAACCCCAGGTTCAACACTGTAACCGTCACCTCGATGGAGTCGTCGGCCCCCCGGTCGTCCTCTACGTTCACAACGAGGGAGTAGCTGCTCCTGGTCTCGTAGTCCAAGGGCTCCCTGGCCCACAACTGGCCAGTCCTCGAATGCACCTCAAAGAACTCGGAATCGACGCCTTCCAGGGTGTAGGTCAGATCGTCATCGTCGGGGTCCTCGGCCGTCAGCGGAGCGCCGATGCTCTTGCCCGCCTCCGTGTCCTCAAAGACGAGCCGCTCGGTCGTCCGGCCGTCCCTGAACTCAGGCGGCCGATTACGTGGCGTGCTGCTCCCTCCTCCGCCACCGCCGCCACCTCCTCCGCCGATCCTGGGTGTTGGCGTCGGCGTAGGCGGAAGAGGAGGTTTGGGGCCTCCTTCGTCATCGTTGGTGATGGTGACGGTAGCAGTGGCCGAGCCGCCCTGAAGGTAGGGAAGGCCGGAACTCGCGTACGACAGCGACACCGTGAAGTTCTCGTCCCCTTCGTCGTACATGTCATCTGTGATATCTATGACGATCTGCTGCTCTGCGCGGTACCGCAGGTCACCATTGACAGTCGTCGGGCCAAAATCGCTGTGGCGGATTGTTTCGGTTTCGCTCACCGAGGTAAAGTCGGACCCTTGCTGAGCGCTGCCGCCTCTGGTCGTAACCCTTACATCAAAGGAGACATCCGAGAGAGGCGAACTGTCCACTGTGGTTATGGACTGGGCGTACAGCGTAACGCTGCCTGCATCCTCGCTGACCTCTACGTCAGTTTCCTCCCAACTGAGATTGACCGGCACGTACTCGTCGTCAGTGACTTTGACGGTGACGACGGCTGCGCCGCCCTGCAGGTGAAGCGGCGATGGATCGTCATACTCAAATGTGACCGTGAAGTCCTCTTCGATTTCGTCTGTCGTGTCATCTGCAATAGTCACCGTGACTCGCTTGGCGGCACGGTAGCGACGATCGCCGTTGATGTTCACCCTGCTGAAGTCTGTGCGCTCAAAAGTCAGCGTCTCATCAACCTGCGTGTAGTCATCGGGCTGCGCGGCGGCGCCGTTGGTGGTGTAGACCGAGGCATCGAAGGTGAAGCCGTCTTCAGGCTGCTTGTCCACGGTAGTGACGGCCCAAGCGTTGAGGGTGACGCTTCCACCATTCTCATTAACGATTATGTCGGACCGATCCCAGCTGATTGTCACCGGCACGTGTTCATCGTCTTCGATGGTGATTGTTGCGGTCTGGGGTCCTCCCGTTAGGTGTGTCAGGCCGGGAGTTAGATAATTAATGGTTACTCGGACTCTTTCATCTGATTCGTCCACGGTGTCATTGATGATGACGACGCTGAAGTCCCTGGTCGCCCGGTAGCGCTGCTGCCCATTAACGTCGGTCTGGCTGAAGTTGCTGGCGACAAAGGTCGCAGATGTGGCAGGAGGTGTATAGTCGTCGTCTGGAGTTGTGTCCAGATCCGTAGTCGTCAGTGTCACATCAAAGGTGAAGTCTGCCGCTGGCGGCGCGTTCAGAGTCGTTGTGAAGACGGCTGTCAGCGTGATAGTTCCAGCGTCTTCTCCAACATCAAATATCGACTGCTCCCATTCAAGGGTTATGGGTATATCATCCGGCAGGGGTGTGCCGGTCTCTGTGTCGGACCATGCCCCGTCCCCTGCGGAGTTGACGCCGCGAACCTGTACGTCATATTCGGCGCCATTCTCGAGGCCGCTGATGACGTAGCGCAGGTCGCCACTTCTCCAAGCGTTGTCACGGACAGTCCAATTGGCGTCGTCTGTTTCGTCCTCGCTGGTCTTGATGAAACGCACGTCGTATGCAGTTATCGGGCCGCCGCCGGTATCCGAGGGAGCAGTCCAGACGACAGCCAGTGTTCGATCGCCGCGGGAGATGTTGGTGATAGACGGCGCTGACGGAGGGACTATCGTCGGCGCCTCTGCCGTTATCTCAGACCAGGGACCATTTCCGGAGTCATTGTGTGCCCGAACTTGAATGTCGTACTTTATCCCGCCCTCCAGCCCGGTGATGGTATAGCTGCGGTTGGTCAGGCTCCCGACGCCCGTCTCCAGAGTCCATTGGTCATCGCTCTTGTCGGCCGCGCTCTCCTCGATGTACCGCAGGTCATATGAGGTGATGGCGCTTGTGCCGATGTCGGTTGGCTCTTCCCACTCAACGGTGAGCGTGCCTCCACCTGGCGTTACCATGTCGACTTTAGGCTCGGCCGGCTTGAAGCCGTGGCCGTAAATTGTGAGTCCCCAGGAAGTGAGCCTCTCGGGCGTGCCGCCTTGGCGCTTATAGTCCGTAATCCGCAGAGTCCATGTGCCCTCCGCAGTCTCACCCAGGTGTTTCGCCGAACCGAACCGGAAGGCGGTACGCAGGCTCACCCTCTCGCCAAGGTCAGCATAAGGCGTAAGGACGGAGACAGCTCCGGACGGCGAGATCAACTCCACGGTAAGGTCACGAAAGCTGGTGTGGCTGAAATGCGTGTTGATCTCGACATACTCGATGAACTCCACGAAAGACCCCACGCTGAGCGCGGTGGACACCTGGCGTGGCGCGTCGGGTTCGCCCACGACCGCCGCAGCATCTGGAATGGACAAGTTGATAGTCCCCGAATCCACGGTGATCTCCCGAAAGTCGGGGGCATTTGACCAACTCGCAGCAAGGTCGGTAGCTGCTTTGGCATCTACCATGCCGAAGCCGTATTCGTGGTTGAAGTTGTAGCGGTCAGTCGTCGATCCGTACTTCAACGCGCCATCTTCCCAGCCGGTGTTGTCAGGATCAACCTGGCGGGCGGAGGCTGCAAGAATGAGCTTGACGTCACGCCACGTCAGCGCCGTATTCGCCTCCCGGATGAGCGCGGCTACTCCTGAGACCATTGGGGCCGCTGCGCTGGTTCCGCCAAATCTGCCCCAATACCGGTTTCCGTTGTCGGTAGTAGTTATTCCGGGCTGCCCTACTCTGCCGCTGTTGGATGGACCGCACACCCAGAGATTCGACCCAGATTCCGAGTAGTCGCTGCGTTTGTCATCGTGGCCAACCGCGCACGCGGCAATGATGGGGTAGAAGTTGGCAACCTCATCAAGATTTGAGTAGTCGTTGTCTTCACCACCGTTTCCTGCGGACCAGACGTAGACGACTCCCTTACCGCCATAGCCGTTCGTGACACCGTCCTCAACAGCCATCTCCCATAGCTCCGTTGCATATTCCGGTCTGCTGTAGTCCGGAGAGCCATAGCTGTTATTCGACACGGCCGTAACTGCCGAGTTGCGAGACATGGCATCTGCTTCATTGGCGTCGGACTGTTCCTCAAGATAGTTGTAGCCGTAGATCGTGGCCTCGGGAGCCACCCCGCGAATTCCCAGAGCGTTGTCTTTGGCGGCGATTATCCCTGCAACCGACGTGCCGTGCCATTCAAAGTAGTCATATATGTCGGTCTGGTCCGGATCATAGTTGTGGTTGAGGGAGGTATCAACGTTGTCGGTCAGGTCTTCGTGCGTAAAGTGCATCCCGTCGTCCACTACCACCACGTTGATGCCATCTCCCGTATACGTGGGCCACACATCTTCTACACCTATATCTTCGCCGGCGCTGTTGCGAAACTGGTCATCGTTGTTCAAATGCCACTGGCAACCGTACAGAGGATCGTTTATGCCTGAAGACCTGGAGATAGCGGAGCAACTATTCTCGAAGTAGGTATAGCTGCCTTCCACAATTGCCCTGACTGTGTAGCGTCCTGTATCGGTCGTTTCCTTGCCTGTCACTTTGAGGTGGTATGTTCCGGCGTCCAGTGTTCCCTGGAAGATGAATCTCGAGTCAAAGTGAATCGAGTCAAGAGGGGCCGCCATGCTATTGGAATCGAGAAGTTCGGCGCTGAGGTCGGTGGCAGTGCTCACTCCGCCAACGATCACGTGAGTCGTCTCGTCCAGGGTCAGGCTGAAATAGTCCGTGTCGCCGGCCGGTTCAATGGTTCCTCCCGCAGCGCGGCCCAGAGTCAGTGCCTGAGCATCGGCAATTGTGCTGCCCGGCTCGATGATTTCCGTCATGTGCACCGAGAACGGTCCATCTGATCTGTCATCGAAGGAACTCACGGCCAAAACATAATTCCCCGCCGCGAGTTCTCTCCGAATAAGAAAGTTCGTCCTCCCGCCAGGCAGGTAGCCGTCGTCGTTGCCCGCGATTTGGGTGCCCCCACTAAACTGGGAATTCGTGCGATACAACCTACCGACTGTATCCGGGAACCCGGATGAGCGAATTGCAACTTCCGTTGCTTCTGACAACAGAATCCGATAATTGTCGACATCCTCTTCCGGGTCTATCGTGCCAATGACCGAACCATCAAGGTTAAGGAAGGGCGCTGTGGTCCATGCAAGTGAGTCTTCGAAGCCGCGCACCCGCAAAGAGTAGGTAGTATCAGTGGACCCGAATCCCGTGACTTTGAGGTAGTACGTTCCCGCGCTGAGCATCTTCCACAAGAAGAAGGCGTCGGGGTTGGGCAGCACTGCGCCATAGTCATCACTCTTAATCAGATCACCATTGCTGTCCTGCAGCTCGCCAACCGTATCCAGGTCTCCCTGCGTGTAGATCCAGAAGTCTGACGTTTCTGTCACTGTGAAGGTGAAGTAGTCCACATCGTCAGTGGGGTCTATGACGCCCCACACCCTATCGGTAGTCGAGACGGTGGTGGCATCGGTGCGGCTATCGCCGTGATCTGCAGGTGTCGCGGCGGTTGTGGCCGACCACGCGCCGTCAACGTCGTCTTCGTCGACAGCGCGCACCTGGACATCGTATTCGGTGTCGTTGGTCAGGCCGGTGATTGGGTGCGTCAGGCTGTCATCGCCGTCCTGCCAGACGTCCTCTTCAACGGTCCAGTTAGAGTCAACCGTTTCGTCAGAACTGGTCTCGATGTATCGCACGTCATAGACTTTGACATTCGACGTGATTCCGGTTGGAGCAGTCCATGAGACGAACACGGCGCGGTCATCGGCCCGCACAGTGATGGTGGGAGCGGGCAATGCCGGGGTTCCGACTGTCGTTCCGGACCATGCCCCGTCACCGACAGAGTTAACGGCGCGCGCTTGAACGTCGTATTGCACGCCATTCTCGAGGCCGGTGATGGTGTATTCCAGCGCGCCGGAAGTCCAGGCATTGTCCACGACAGTCCAGTTTGCGTCGACCGACTCGTCATCGCTGGTCTTGATGTGCCGGACGTCGTAGGCGGTGATGCCCGTTTCACCCGAGGGGGCCGTCCAGACAACGGCTAGGGTCGTATCGCCCGACGTTACCGAGTCAATGGTGGGTGCGGCGGGAGTGTTGGTCTGCGCACTGGCATAGCCCAAGAGCAGCAAGAGGCTGAGCAGCGCGACCACTACGGGCGCCAGGCTTTTCGGGCGAAGCGTCCTGAGCATCTCCTCAGCTGCCCCTCGGATCGGCTAGCGCGCAACGATTGTAACGGCTGTCACGAATGGCCAATTCAACGGGTAGTTCATCACTTGGCAACGGACTCTCTGCGCCAGTTGGGGCTGGATACAACTACACCGTCCAGGACCGCCAGCGTGTTGGCAAGTTCAAGGGACGGAAATCCGGGATCCGTCTCCACAAAGAAGCCGTTGTCCGCATAGTCCAGTTCAGAAACGTCGCTACGCTTGATGCTGTTATCGGCGAAAAATGAGTCCACCTGGGCGCTGTTCCATTCCGAGTCAAGCACGAGCAGCACTCCGCCGGGGAGGGTCATAAGCTCACCCGACTCAGAGCGAAAAACGGGCAGAGTGCCATCGCGCGGACTGTCGCTCGCGCCTCTGACAACGTTGCCACTATTTGCTCCAGGCGACTCCGCAAGATCGTTCTGGAGGTAAACCGTGAGAGTTCTATCGCCGTCTACCCATGAATATGGACGGCCCTGTTCGGACCCTGCTGACGAAGTACCCTTCTGTGAGGGGTCCTGGTCGGTTGATATTATTCCGTCATTCTTTCCTGAACTGCTGCGAGCATTCGGAGACAAGAATTCGAGTCTCTCGTCAGAATTTTGGCCAAGCGGGGATGTCGACGGGGAATCCGCCGTGTCAGAAGTAAGGGCAACGGCCGCTACGGTGGACTCTTCTGTGTTGGCAGGCTCAACCGTTTCTCGCGTCGGCGTAGTCGAATCGCATCCGACCAGCACGGCGGTCACGCCTGGTACAAGGGCAGCTATGGCCAGCAGGACAAAGATTTTTCTCATTTCAGTCCACCTGTACGTCGTTAATTGTATTCGAAGTAACGGACGTTGAGTATCAATTGGACGCGGAACTACTGAAGCGCCTTGTGAATAGGAAATGATGCGCCCCAGTTATGGGCGGTAAAGTCCGCTCCCACCGACAGACTGCCGTCATGCCTCGAATATTGAGTTGCAGACCCCCTGTGCGCGAAGAGCTAACGCCGAGTGGCGGTCACGCTGCATGGGACACTCGTCGGGCTCACTAGCCTTGCCGCGCCCTGCCGACCGCCGTTTTCAGCTCCACCTCCAATAGGAAAGTTCGCAATACAGTCCGCCCAGGTGAATTTTTTGTCCACTGTTTTGGAATTAAGGCTCCCGCATTCGATCAATTGCTACACCATTCCTTGTCTATTGATTTAGTGCCTTAGTGGAACTCACGCGCGTGGAACCACCCATGCGCTTGCCCAAACCCCGGCTATATGCGAGACTCCGCACCATGCCGAACCTGCCGCATGCCGATATTGTTGGGAGCCTTATCAGGCCGCCTGACTTGCTTGCCGCTCGCGACGACGTTGCGGCCGGACGACTATCGCCTTCAGAGTTCAAGCGCATCGAGGATGCAGCCGTCGATGGCGCAGTAGCCGCGCAGGAGGCCGCGGGGCTGGAAGTTCTCACGGACGGCGAGATGCGCCGTCTCTCATTCCAGAGCCAGATGCCCGAGGCCGTGGAAGGCTTCGGCGAGTTCGATATCGACGCGTTCCTGTGGGGTGATTGGCGGGGAGACGAGCGGGTTGGCGACGCCCCGAAAGAACGACCTGCGACGCTCGGCGTCGTCAGCAAACTCAGACGCAAGCGCCACCTGTCTGCAGAGGAATTCACATACCTTCGCGGCCACACAACGCGGTTGCCAAAAGTCACCTTGCCGAGTCCAAGCCTGTTCGCCAATTTCTGGTCGCCGGCCAGATCCATTGAGGCCTATCCCACGCTTGATGCGTTCCTGGCGGATGTCGCGCAGATCATCCGGGAGGAGATTGAGGAACTGATAAGGCTTGGCGCAACGTATATCCAGCTAGACGCCCCACACTACCCGCTCATTCTGGATCCGACCTGGGCAGCCTTCTACGAATCTCAGGGCATATCCGGGGAGGACTGGATCGCGCAGGGAATCGACTTGGACAACGCGGTGATGGAGGGCTTCACGGAAGCGGTGTTCGCTTTCCACCTTTGACGTGGTAACCAGGGCAGCCGTTGGCTGGCCGAAGGCGGATACGACCGAATCGTCGAGCCCGTTCTCCAACGGGTCAACGCGCATCGGCTCATGCTGGAATACGACGACGAGCGTTCAGGCTCGTTCGAGCCTCTTCGCGGCGTGCCCAACGATAAGACGGTGGCGCTTGGGCTCGTCACCACCAAGTCGCCTCGCGCTGAGACCCCGGCAGAGCTTGCGACCAGGATCACTGAGGCAGCCGAGCACTTCCCTCATGAGCAGCTTGCCATCAGCCCCCAGTGCGGCTTCGGCACGTCTGTTGTGGGCAATCGCCTCGCCATCGAACAGCAGAACGCCAAGCTGCAACTAGTCGCGGAGACCGCCCGAGACGTTTGGGGATAGGCCCCCATCATTCCCTTAATAGGGATATTTGGCGTTGAGATTTGGATCAGGGGTGGATGTCACTTGCTCGTCAACAGGTCGCGCGCCCTGGCTCTTGCGGCGTCCATGTCAGGAACAATCAGTCCCTCCGGCATGGTGGCACGCAGCCCGAATGCATCCAGGGTGTCCGTGACCGGCCGCGTCAATCCCGTGATGACAACACAGCCCTGCCGGCGAACGGCCGCGATCCTGATGAGGTCCGCAATCGCCACGGCGGCAGAATCGTCAATGAAGTAGGTGCGGGACATGTCAAAGATTACGACCTGATGCCCAAGGATGTCCGCACGGACAATGCGGCTTACTTCACGGGTTGAGGCCACGGTGACTCGATCGGGGAAAATAACGATACCGGCGCGGGCCTCATACGGATCCGCCTCATCCGCATCCAGCAACACACTGTCAAGAATGGGGGCGGAGATGAGGGCCTCGGTCTCCAGTTTCTCGCGCCGCCGGGCGCCGGTCAGGGCAGAAACGACGACTCCTGCCACGACGGCGAGAGTGATGTCCACGAAGAGCACGAGGAAACAGGTTAGCGCCATCACAATTACGTAGTCGGCAGGCACGCGATGCAGACGCTTGATAAATCGCGAGTCGATGATGTTCCATCCGTTGATGAAGAGGATGCCAGCGAGGACCGCAAGGGGGATACGTTCCGCTATCGGCCCAAGAAATAGGATGGTTGAGATGATAAGGGCGGCAACGGTTAACCCTGCCACCTGCGTGCGCCCGCCGCTGAATGCGTTGGCAAACGTGCCAGGGGTCACGCCACCCGGCAGGCCGCCGATCAGGCCGGCAACCACGTTCCCGATGCCTTGCGCTCCCAATTCCTGGTTGGGCTTATGCTGCACCCCCGTGATCGTGTCCAGTGGGAGAGCGACGATGAGTGTCGACAGTGAGCTCAGAAGCGCCATGGCGAAGGCGGGCTGCGCAAGCCGGATGACTGTATCAAGCGAGAATGCGGGCAATTCCGGGGCAGGCAGGCCTTGCGGGATAGTGCCGATGGTCGGGGCCCCGGCGAAGAACAGCACTGCCAGGATTGTTCCGCAAACCAGTACAGCGAATTGAGACGGGGCGATTTTCAAGAGCTTTCCTCGCCACGCCACTCCCAGCACGACACAGAAGACCGCAACGGCGAGTGCCTCCAGGTTGGCATCTCTTATCGCATCAGGCATCGCGCGGATGCTGTCGAGCGCGGTGCCGCCTGGCGATGCGCCGAGGGCAAGCAACCCTTGCTTGATGATCAGGAGGATTCCGAAGGCTGTGAAGAACCCGGCAATCAACGAGTACGGAATATAGGAGACATATCGCCCCAGCCGGAGTGCGCCAAAGCCCATCTGGATCAGCCCGGCGAGAATAGCTGCCGTTGCGGCCTCGGCAAGACTGTCTGCATATTGAGAAACGACAGCGGCCATCGTCAGCGTGACGAGGATATTCGGGCCGGAGATCATCCCCCGTGTACCGCCAAAGAGTGCGGCAAAGAGGCTGACAGCCGCCGCGCCGTACAGTCCCGCGACCGGGCCGAGGCCGGAAATCACGCCGTAGCCAACTGAGGCCGGGAGAACAATGCTGCCCGCAGTCAGACCGCCAAGAACGTCGCCGCGGAGTTGGCCCCAACTGTATGACGGTCGAACGTGGAGCTTGTTCAATGCCGTTTGAGTAATTGACATGATCCTGATAGAGAGTCTCACTTGCTCATCTATGATAGATAAATCGAGCTGCGACGTATTGGCAGGCACGAAGCGGCTACATATAGTGAACACGGGCCTGCTATCTGAGAATCTGCTTACTGGGGTTTGCGGGAGAGGGTTCATGGCACAAGATGATTCCCAAATGGGCGAACCCATTGCCATTATCGGTATGGCCTGCCGATTCCCCGGCGCCGATGACTACGATGCCTTCTGGCGCTTGTTGGCTTCAGGCACTTTCGTCCAGACAGAAGGAACGATCGGCGAAGGGCCGGGCCGAATGGGCCAGTTCCTGGAACTCACTGAGGGCCAGCAGGGAGAGAAGTTCTACGCGGCATTCATCGACGATATTGACAAGTTTGATGCCGAATTCTTCCGTATATCTCCTGTAGAAGCTCAACTGCTCGACCCGCAGCAGCGCTTGATGTTGGAGACGTGCTGGCGGGCACTCGAGGACGCGGGAATCGATGCGGATAAACTGCAGCGCTCCCGGACCGGAGTGTATGGCGGCGTCAGCAATCACGAGTATCGAAGCGCGGCCATCGCATCAGTCACGCCGGACGACCCTACTACAAGTCTGCACGCATTAACGGGCAGCTCATCGAACACTGCCATCGGTCGAGTCGCATATGTCCTGGACTTGCGGGGCCCGGCCGTCACTATCGACACTGCCTGCTCATCTTCCCTTGTCGCCATTCACCAGGCCGTTACGGGTCTCAGGCGAGGAGAGGCGGATCTGGCGCTTGCCGGAGGCGTCAATGCCATCCTGTCCGCAAAGATATCCAGCCTCCGGATGAATGCCGGCATGTTGTCGCCAAACGGCCGATGCAAGACTTTCGACGAGGATGCGGACGGCTATCTGAGGGGGGAGGGCTGCGGTGTCATTGCGCTTAAGCGGTTGAGCGATGCCGAACGAGACGGCGATCGCATTTGGGGTGTTATCCTCGGTTCTGCCCTGAACCAGGACGGCGCAAGTCAGGGCCTCACGGTCCCGAACGCGGCCTCGCAGGAAAGCGTCATCCACGATGCTCTTGCGACCTCGGGCATCTCGGCAACGGACGTGGACTATATGGAGGCGCATGGAACCGGCACACCCGTGGGCGACCCGGCTGAACTGCAGGCCGCAGCCAGCGCGTACGGAAAGAATCGGCCGACTGACAAACCTCTCCTGATTGGATCGGTCAAGACCAACTTCGGACACCTTGAAACCGCATCCGGCATGGCAGCGATTATCAAGGTCATCCTGTCCATGCGGCGGGGCGTCATCCCACCCCATCTGCATTTTGAGAATCCGACCAGCGCGATTAACTGGGAAGAAGCCAATCTAAACGTCACGACGGAAACAACTGCCTGGCCTCGCGTCGACGGCCGGACGCCTGTTGCCGGCATCAGCGGATTCGGATGGTCCGGCACAAACGCGCACATCATCGTCAAGGGCTATGGCGAACCGGAGACACCCTCCTGGCTGGGATCCGGAACACCGTGGCCGCTTGGCGCTCCGCAAACGATTGCCAATCCCGTGGCGGCTGAATCAGTCGGTCTACGCGAAACACGATTCCTGCCTCTTTCCGCCAAGTCTCCCGATGCCTTGCGCGAGCTGGCAGGACGGTATCTCAATCGACTAGATGAACTCTCCGGCGGACCTGCCGATGACGTCAGCGCTTCAGACCCTGCCCTATCAGACATGGCCTGGACTGCGAGCATTGGTCGCAGCCAGTTCCGTTATCGATCAGGCGTTGTCTACCAGGACGCTGGTTCGCTCCGGGAGGGATTGGCGCAAATAGGCGAAAACGTGCCGCAGAACCCGACAACGGCTCCCTCAAAGATCGCTTTCGTCTACACAGGTCAGGGCAGCCAATGGGTCGGTATGGCGCAGGCCCTCTATGAGACCGAACCGGTAGCGCGAGAAATCCTTGATCGATGTGAAGCCGTGGTTCAGAGCGCGCGGGGCGAATCGTTGCTCGATGTCATGTTTGGCCGCTCCGGCAACCTGGATGACTCCGCATGGGCGCAACCTGCGACATATGCGGTTGAGTGCATGATGACTGCCCTGTGGAAGAGCATCGGTGTAGAGCCGTCGGTTGTCGCGGGGCATAGCCTGGGCGAGTTCGCGGCGGCTCAAGCAGCCGGCGTCTACTCGCTCGAAGAGGGTATGAGACTCGTCGCTGCGCGCGGAGCGATCATGAGCCCGCTCGCGGAGGGCGCTGCGATGGCAGCAATCTTCGCGCAGCAAGACGCTGTGCAGCAAGCCATTGAAGAGCAGCACGCAGCTTCGGGTGATGATCGCCTCTGCATCGGCCTCGACCACGGCATCAACCAGGTCATCAGCGGCCCTGATACGGACGTGGACGCCGTTGCTCAGAAATTCGAGGAGCAGGAGGTCCGCGTCAGGCGGCTTCTACCGAGCGCAGCATTCCACAGTGCAATGCTGGAGCCTGCGCTCGACGAATGGGAGAGGGTCGCCGCTGAGATTATCCGCGAACCTCAAAGGCCTCGCACTACGCTCATCTGCGACTTCACCGGCAAGCCTCTGGCGGACGATGTTCAGATTGATTCCACATATTGGGTACGCCATGCGCGGGAGCGGGTTCTTTTCCGCAACTCAATGGAATCCCTCGCCGAACTCGGCATGGACTGCGTTATTGAATTGGGTCCGGGCACAACCCTCAGCCCAATAATCCCCATGCTTTGGCCGCAAGGGGCTCCGGTCAAGGATCCGCCCGCGTTCTCCAGTCTTGAGCGCCCCCATCATGATGAAACTGAACCGCCGATAGACCTCACTCGCGGCTTTGTCACTGCCGTATCCACCGCGTACAAGGCAGGCATCCCGGTCGATTTCTCCGGGCTGTATGCGGGCGAGGCGCGCCGACGGGTTGCCATCCCGGAGTATCCATTCCAACGACAACGCCATTGGATTGAACAACCGCGGCGGCAGCGCTCCCTCTCAGGCCACCCCCTGCTTGGGATCCGGCATGAGACGCCACGCGGAGAAGTCTATTTCGAAACCGAACTGCTGCCGGACGACCCCGGTTGGCTCAGTGACCATCGCGTTTTTGGCCGCGTTGTCGCGCCAGGGGCGCTCTACGGTGTCATGGCGGTGGAGGCCTTCCGTACAGAAAACCAGGGCGCAGTTGCAATCGACGACATGCAGATACAGGCTCCGCTGGTGTTTAGCGAGGACGATGACGGTAGCGAGCGAGGCGATCTGGCGCGCGCTGTGCAGCTCATGTTAGAAGTTCCGGACGACTCAGGCGCTCGAGGATTCGAAATCTACAGTAGGGGAAGCGGCGAGGACTCCTGGACTCTGCACGCACGGGGCATGCTAACGTCCGCCGGAGGTGGCCCGGACGCTGCGAATCCCGTTTCCATAGAGGATCTGCAGGCGGGCCTGCCTGCCCTGGACGTGCTCGAATTCTATCGGGCAAAGCGCCGGGCAAATGTGGAATTCGGCCCACTCTTTCGCACCGTTGATGCCGCATGGGTGGAGGATGGCAAGGCAGTTGGTGAAGTTGTTCTGCCTGAGGAATTGGCGCGAGCCAATCTCGCCGTCCACCCGGTTCTCCTTGACGCCTGCTTGCAGGTCGTAGCGGCGGCTCGCATTAAGAATGAGGCGACGTCGGGAACGACATATCTACCGTTTGCCTGGGATCGGCTGTGGCTCAGCGGCGACCTCCCCCAAAAGGTCGTCTGCCGGGCAGTTGTGAGAGATGGGGTCCACGCCGACTATCCCGACAACCAGCCGCTCCTACCAGAAGTCATCACAGCAGACCTTGAGATTTTTTCAACGGACGGGGAGCAGCTGGGAGGAATCGAAGGGTTTACCGTCAAGCGCGCAAGCCGTGACATTGTGCTGTCTACTCAACAGAATGTGCAGGACCTCCTGTATGACATCATTTGGGAAGATCGACCACTTCTCCCACTACAGCCTGCGGATTTCCTGCCGGAACCGACCTCAATCCAGGCCACTACGCCAACGTTCGCGGAGTATCTTTCGCGAGAGGGTGTGGAGTGGGGTGATCGGACCACACTGCTTGGTGACCTGGAGCGGCTTTCCTGGTCGTTCGCGCTTGCAACTCTGAACAAGCTGGGGTGGCGACACTCAACGGGCGACGTCATCGACCCGGATTCCTTGCGACAAGAACTAGGGATCGCGGACGCTTACGGCAAGCTGCTTGTACGAATCCTGGAACTGCTTGCCCGCGGGGGCGTCCTTAGGCAAGTTGATGGCGCTTTCCACGTTCTGGTTGGTTCAGATGGGTCCTTGCCATCCGAACTGCCCTCAAACCCGGACACTTTCGCCACGGATATGCTGGAACGATATCCACACGGTTCCATTGAAATAAAACTGTGCCGGCGAGCGGCCGGTGAATTGGCCGATATCTTGCGTGGCCAGGCCGATCCCCTTACTGTGCTGTTCGGAAGCGGTTATCCGACGCCGGGCGACCTATTCATAAGCGCGCCCGCTACGCGCGCCGCCAACAACATGCTTGGCGACACCATTGCTTCGCTCCTCAGAGACGCGCCAGAGGGACGACGATTGAGGATTATCGAGGTGGGAGCGGGCACGGGCTCGGCAACGGCTTCTGTGTTGCCGCAGATTTCCGAAGGCCCGTTTGAGTATGTTTACACGGACATTTCCGCAGGTTTCTTCGCGGAGGCGGAGGCGCAATTCGGAACTGCCGACGGAGCGATAACATACCTGCCGCTCAATATTGAGGTCGATCCCGTTGAACAAGGGTTTGACGCGCACCGATATGACCTTGTCATTGCCTCCAACGTTCTTCATGACACCATCTCACTCAACGAGACTTTGCAGAACTGCATGCGCCTTCTCGCGCCGTCCGGCCAGCTCCTTGCCATAGAAACGATTGAGAGCATGGGCTGGCAGGACGTGACGTTTGGGACGCTGGAGGGATGGTGGCGCTTTGCGGATGAGTATCGGTCTCATCATGGCGTTGCCGAGGCACCAGTCTGGGAACAGGCCTTGTTGGACGCAGCTTTCGAAGACCCGCAGATTCTTGGGCTTGGCCCGGCTGATTCCACCGAACGCCCTGACCGCGCTGTTATTGTCGCGGCCGCGCCTGCAGAACTGGTCGAGCAACCGGGCTCCTGGGTTATTGCTGCAGATGATGCCGGCATGGCAGAAGAACTTGCCGCCGAAATGGCATCACATAACCAACAAGTTGTGATTGTGTCGGAAAGAGGACCGGCAAAGGCGCCCAATGGAAATCCGGTTGATGGTGTAATGCACGCATCTATTGACAGGTCTGAGCGTGCCGAGTGGCAATCAGTCTTTAAGAGCCTGCCGACGGACGTACCGCTCCGGGGTGTCGTTCACCTGGTTGCGACAAGTGGACACGGTTCGGACGTCGAGACTGAAACTTTGGCGGATGACGTCCGGCGGATCGGTTCGAGCGCGCTCGCCATGGTTCAGGGCGTTCTTGATTCGGATTCCAAGCCATTGGGCGGAATCTGGCTTGTTTCACGAGGGGCACAGGTCACGCGAAGAGAGCAGCTAACACAGCCCGCCGGAGCGATCCTGTGGGGTTTCGGCAGGGTTCTCATCAGAGAAGTTACGGATCTGCAGCCGAAAGTAATCGATCTAGACGGCTCCAACCCGCCGCTGTCGAATCTTGTGGACGACCTACTCCGCCCTGATGGCGAGAACCATATCGCTCTCCACTCAGGGTATCGACAAGCTGCACAATTGGCACGTGCACATGACGTCCCTGACAGGCTGGTTCTGTCAGATGGCGAGGACTGGCGGCTTGGGCCCGACCCCGGAGGCGATCCCGGCAGGATACACGCTCTGACGTTGCCGCAGCGCGAACTTGAACCGGATGAGGTTCGAGTTGCGCCGAAGGCTATTGGAGTCAACTTCAGGGACGTGCTCATCAGTATCGGCCTTGAAGATGAAGACAATCTCGGAACTGAGTTTTCCGGTCACGTCACCGAGATTGGCGAGAAGGTATCGTCCTTTTCCGTTGGTGACCACGTGGTCGGAATGGGGTTCGGCGTGTTCGGGCCGCAGTCCATTACGAATGAAGCGCTCCTCGCGCCCGCTCCGTCGGAGATAACGAGCACAGGTCTCGCAACCGCGCCCACCGCGTACGTGACTGTTGCTCTCTCGTATGACATGGCCCGCCTCAAGGCCGGAGAACGGGTGCTTATTCATGCCGGCTCAGGGGGCGTGGGCTTGGCAGCCATTGAAATGGCGAAAGCTGTGGGAGCGGACATCTACACAACGGCCAGCATATGGAAGCAGCCACACCTCAGGTCTCTCGGAGTCACACATCTCTATAACAGTCGCTCGACAGAATTTGCTGAACAGATCCTCCGCGACACCGACGGCAAAGGCGTTGACGTCGTGCTCAACAGCCTGACCGGTGAAGGGTTCATCGACGCGAGCCTTTCCTGCCTCTCACAGAATGGTCGCTTTATCGAGCTGGCCCGCGAGGGCATCTTGACCGAAGAGGAGATGGCCAAACGGCGGCCCGATGTCGAGTACCACATCGTTAAGGTGGATGAACTCAAGATTTATGAGCCGGAAATACCCGGGAAATGGCTCGCGGAATTGATGACGGACATGGAGAATGGCAAGCTCTCACCTATCCCCCACACCCGCTGGTCTCTGTCTGAAGCCCCGGCTGCAATCAAGTACATGCGTGACACCCGCCACATCGGAAAAATCGCGCTTGCGAATTCTGCCCTGCAATCAGGCAGCCTGCGAACCGATCGCGCCTATCTAGTCACCGGCGGTCTCGGCGGCATTGGAATCACCGTCGCGCGATGGCTCGCGGACAAGGGCGCAGGGGCAATCGTGCTCAACGGACGACGTGATCCTGACCCGGAGGCGCAGAAGGTGATAGACGAGCTGCGTGCTCGCGGCGTCACGGTACAAGTGGAGATTGCGGACGTAACAGACAGCGCTGCGATTGATGCCATGCTCGAGCGGATCGATGAATCTCTGCCGCCACTCGCGGGCGTTATCCATAGTGTGGGCGTGATTGATGACGCTATCGTGGCGAATCAAACGTGGGAACAATTCGAGCGTGTTGTCTCGCCCAAGGTTCTTGGAGCCTGGAATCTACACAGGGCGACTATGAATCGCGACCTTGACCTGTTCGTCATCTTCTCAAGCACCGCAGGCATTCTGGGTGGCCCCGGACAGTCAAATCATGCGGCGGCGAATACGTTCCTTGACCAGCTGGCCGGACATCGGCGCGCGATGGGTTTGGCCGGGCAGGCCATCGCCTGGGGCGCATGGTCAGAGGTTGGTGAGGCCGCGGAAAGACAGGAGAGCATCGGTCGCTGGTTGTCTGAGCGAGGAATCCAATGGATGTCGCCGGAGCGAGGCATCCAGACATTTGATTTTCTGGTCAGGCAGGACTGGACAAATGCCGTGGCTGCCTCCATTGACTGGGAGGGAATCCTATCCGGCACGCAGGGAATGCCCGCGATGCTGGAGAGGTTCGCTGCATCAGCTGCTTCCGATAGCGACGCGTCGGCAGATGCCATCGATGACCTACCTGCACTCCTGGGCGGTGCCTCGTTGGAGCAGCGCGAAGCTGTGTTTACCGAGTTTCTGCAGCACGAATTACAGGCCATTATGCGAATGCCATCGCTGCCTGTGCCAGGGACGGAGTTCTCCGAGCTTGGAATGGATTCACTCATGGCGGTCGCGTTGCGGAACAGCATCAACAGGGCTATCAAGGGTCTGTTTGTCGCACCCAATACAGTGGTCTTTGACTATCCGGGAATCTCTCGGCTCGCGGCATACCTGGCAGCGGAAGTTGGCGAGGTGGCGGCGGTTAGCGCTGATACAACAACGTCCAGCAGCGTGGCGGAGCAGGCTGAAGCGCCCAGGACTCCTCCCCGCCCGCGTCCCACGGACGACGCCATCGCAATTGTGGGCATGGCCTGCCGTTTCCCCGGGGCGGAGAACGTAGCCGCATTCTGGAGGCTGCTGGACGAGGGACGGTCGGCGGTCACGGAAAGTCGCATGGATGGGGGCGACTGGACGGGAATGCTCGGCGACCCGAACGCTGAAAACTCATATGAGCGCCAGGGCGCCTTCCTGGAGAACATCGACGAGTTCGATTCGCGATTCTTCCGAATTCAGCCCATAGAGGCGCGGACGATGGACCCGCAGCAACGCATCATGCTCGAGACGGGCTGGCAGGCGTTCGAGGACGCGGGTATTGATCCGGAGGGCCTAAAGGGCAGCCGCACGGGAGTCTACGCGGGCATAAGCGGGAGCGAATACCGGAGCGTTCTTTCGCGCAATGGCGGCGATGATATATTCGGTACCCTCCCGAGCATGGCCGTCGGGCGAATTGCTTTCACCCTGGGCTTGCAAGGGCCTGCCGTGCCAATCGATCTTGCCTGCACCTCATCACTGGCAGCGGTGCATCAGGGTGTGTCGGCACTCCGGAACGGCGAGGTTAATCTGGCCCTAGCAGGCGGAGTGAGTATCATTCTTTCGCAATCGACGTCGCGGTTCCTCGCTGAACTGGGCATCCTCTCCCAGAGCAGCAAGACTGCGAGTTTCGACGCGTCAGGGGATGGTTTTGTGCGCGGCGAGGGCTGCGGATTCGTCGTGTTGAAACGGCTGGGGCAGGCAGAGGCAGACGGCGATCGAATCTGGGGCGTTATCCGCGGATCGGCAGTAAACCAGAACGGCGCGGGATTCAGCATGATCAGCCCTAACGGCGCCGCTCAGCAGACGGTGATGCGCGAGGCTCTTGAGCGTTCCGGTCTTGCGCCATCGGATATCGACTACCTTGAGGCGCACGGCACGGGTACGCCGCTCGGAGATTCCATTGAGGCCAACGCCGTTGCCGCCGTCTACGGCGGGGATCGCGAGACGGATCGTCCGCTCATCATGGGTTCGACCAAGACCAACATCGGACACCTTGAAGCGGCCTCCGGAATGGCGAGCCTCATCAAGGTCATTCTCTCCATGAATCACCGCCTCATCCCCAGGCACCTCCACTTCACGAGACCCAACCCTGAGATCGACTGGAACAATATGCCGCTACAGATCCCGGCGGAGGCGATGGACTGGCCCGCGTCTCCTGATCGCCCCACGACGGCAGCCATCAACATCTTCGGCATGACGGGGGCAAATGCGCACCTCATTGTTGAGAGCTACGATTCAGCCGCCCCACAGTCAACTTCATCCGACACGCAAACGGCGCGGCTGCTACCGCTTTCAGCGAAGGACAACACGGCTTTGCGCGACCTTGCGGAGCGCTACCACGATTGGCTCAACGAGCGCGCAAATGGGGCAACGGCCGCAGCCAATCACGCCGACGAGACGCTCGCCGACATGGCGTGGACAGCGTCTGTCGGACGAAGCCACTTCCCTGCCCGCGCGGGGGTGGTCTTCCGTGATATCGATGAGTTGCGGGACGGCCTCCGACGTCTCATCAACGGTTCTTCCCCGGCGGACGGCGCATCGGCGAATGGAAATTCAGACTCACTGAGCGCTGCTGCGCGAGCATACGAGGCTGGGCAGGACATCAACTTTGTGAATTTCTTCGCAGGAGAGGAGCGGCGGAGAATCTCCGTGCCCGGCTACCCGTTCCAACGCAGACGGTTCTGGGTGCAGTCGAAAAACGGATCAGATTAAGGGCAGGCAAGCGACATATATCGCTTAATACGATACGCTTATATATAGCGAAAATGGCATATTTGAACGGAAAGCAGGGGGTTTAAAATGGCAACAACAGAGGAACGCCTTCACAAGTTGGTTCACGATAATCTCGACGTCGAGCATTCCAGCGAAACTCTGGATTTGACCTTGAATTTTGCGGCAGCGGGCGTGCCTTCGGCGCAGGTCGTCGCGTTCGCCAAGCTTGTCGCGGACGAGTTCGGCATCACAGTCGGCCCGGAAGACTTCGCCGGGTTCAACAACGTTGGCGACCTGGTAGCTCACATCAACGCAAACGCAGCCTAGCCTGTATCACGCTGCCCGCGATTGGTCAGTTCTATCGCGGGCAGTGTTTATTTGAACGGACGGCAAGCGCAAGGAATGCTCATGAGTTCCGCAGAGACCGTCCCCGGTATGGCAACTCTTATCGCCGATCCGTGGTGGTCTCGATTCACTCACATTGACGACGTTGATGTTATTCACGTTGATCTATCGCCAAACGCTGCACGTGAATCCCAAGCCTTGTGGTTCCTAAACGAATGGGAACGTGAACGGTGGACGCGTTACTACCCCGGAGCTCCGAGACGTCGCTTTGCGCTCAGTCGGGCGGCCCTGCGGGCGATTCTTTGCGAGACTCTCAGTTGCGATAACGACGAGCTTGAGTTTGGCTGGGTGGAGCGCGGCAAACCCCGAGCTTATGTGGACGGTGTTCCCGCCCCTCTCCACTTCAATGTGAGCCATAGCGGCGATAACGGAATGCTCGCAATTTCCTTGGATCATCAGATAGGCATCGATATTGAAGAGATCAGCCAGGTATTCCGATTTGACGCGATCGTCGAATCGACCTTCAGCCCGGATGAGCAGGCTACGGTTACAGCCGCAGAGAAAGACCACGCAGCAAGAGCATTCTTTGAGATTTGGACGCTCAAGGAAGCAATCATCAAGGCGACCGGCGTGGGACTGTCTGCAAACCTGCAATGCATAGAAACGCCGCCCGCCATGCGTGGAGGTGCAGTCACGGGCCAGGTTCGACTCCCGGAGTTTCCGGACGTGTGCTGGCGGCTGCACAAATTCAGTGGCAGTGATTTCGTCAGCGCTCTTGCGGTTGAGACGGTGCCATCGCCCCTAGTTGAGGATGCGTTCGAGTGACCGAAGAGCCTCAATCCGTTTGGCACGTTCCTGATCCGAAATCCACTTATGACGTAACAGTTGATGGGAAGACGGTGATTCGGCTGAGACGCCACGGTAATCCTCAGGGACCGCGGCTCATCATGAGCCATGGCAACGGTCTGGCCATTGACCTTTACTACCCGTTCTGGTCAAACCTGCTGGACGATTTTGACATCATCATTTACGACTTGCGAAATCATGGCTGGAACTCCGTGGGCGACATTAGGAATCACAACCTTCCAACGTTTATCCGCGATTATGATCGTGTGCTAGAAACGATCCGTGAGGAGTATGGCGACAAGCCTACTTTTGGCGTCTTTCACTCAATCTCGGCGTTGGTGGCCCTCCTATCCTCTCAGCGAGGGGACGGGTTAACCGGCCTCTATCTGTTCGATCCGCCCGTGTGTAGGCCGGGCGTGTCCTATGAAGAATTTGAAGTCGCGGCGACGCGAGCGGCCAACCTGACAAGAACGCGCACCGAGCGTTACTCAACACGTGCCGAGTTCGCAGGCGTTCTGCCATTTATGCCGACTTTCAGGAATGTGGTCCCGGGGATTCCTGATCTTGTCGCCGAAACCACTCTTCGACGGTCAGACGATAGCGAAGCCTTTGTACTCCGCTGCCCTCGCGAGTTCGAGGCGCAGGTTGTTGAGTATGCCGGCGTCTTTGCCGTCTCCGTCGACTTTGACAGAATCGTGTGCCCGGTCAGGGTTGTCGGAGCGGATCCCACTCTGCCCTACTCGTACCTACCAACGATGGACCTCAGCGATATTCTCAGCATCGACTATGATTTCATGCCGGAAGCCTCTCATTTCATGATCTTTGAGAGGCCAGACGAATGTGCCGCATCCGTGCGGGAGTATGTCCGAGGCCTGTCTCCGTGACGACTGGGGAGTGCCCATTACCTCAGTGTGATCAAGGGCTCGTCGACGCTGCCAGAGTTACTCCCCGCTACGGCCTACCTCAATCAACTGCTCAATATCGATCTTCGTCATGGTCAGGAGGCTCTCCATGACGGCTTTGGGGGCGCGTGCCATTAACTCATCCAGGTTGGCCGGCACAACTTGCCACGAGAGGCCAAAGGGATCCGTAAGCCAACCACAGAAGCCCTGTGTGCCCCCCTCAGCAAGCTTGTCCCAGTAGTAATCGATCTCTTCCTGTGTTTCGCAAGGAACGACGAAGGAGATTGCCGGTGTCATTTCGAACATCGGCCCACCGTCAAGCGCCGTAAACCCAAGTCCGTCCAGTTCAAACTCGATTTGGGCCGCCCCATTTGCAGGACCTGCGGCCATCTCGGTTTCGTTGATTATTCGGGAGTTGGGAAAGACGGACACGTAGTGTTCAACTGCTTCCTTCGCCTTGCCGTCAAACCAGAGAAACGGGCTGATTCCCTTTGAAGGGCTCATTGCAACTTGCCTCCAATCACCTTGTCTTCATTGGTCATTCGTGTCCAATCGATACCTCATATTACTTATGAAAGGGGCGGATACGCTGTATCAAGAAAGCCTTGTCACACATTCGTTTTGTGGGCAGAGTAGTGACGAGATAAGCGGAAGAACAGCCTTATATAGGAGGTTGCAATGACTAGCGCAGCACATAGCCACGACCAGCATGAGTGCGACGAGCACGAACACCACGGGGATGAGCCGAATCACGTGCATGATTCCCATGAGTGCGACGATCACGAGCACCACGCTGAAGGCAACTAGTTCCATCAGCTGATTGGCGAATGGCCACCGTTTAGGTGGCTGTTCGTATTTTTGGGGCCAATCTCGCCCAAAGGGAGACCCTGACAGCTAACTGCACAAGAACTCAGGCACGTTATACTTGGTAGCGTAGCGGGGACACAGTTTCCTTTTCTAGTGGACGGAAGAGCTATGGCTCGCAGCGACGACGACCATCGACACGACAACCACGACCACAATGGCCATGACCACGACGGACATGACCATGATTCCCACGACGGCAACGACCATGATGCCCACGACGGCCACGACCATGACGAGCACGAGGGACATGATCATGGAGAGGGCTATCGAGGCACTCACGATGACCATGACGGGCACAGCCCTGACGCCCACGGCCACGAAGGACATGACCACGACTCCCATGACGACCACGATGGCCACGACCATGACGACCATGGACACGGCCACGCGGGCCACGCTCACGATCTCCGAGGAACAAGTCGCCGCAATCTCCTATTCGCGCTAATCCTCATCTCGACCTATATGGTCGCGGAGGTCATTGGCGGTGTCGTATCAGGAAGTCTGGCTCTCATTGCGGATGCCGGGCACATGCTCACCGATGCCGCGGCAATCGGGATGGCGCTGTTTGCGATGTGGATCGCCGAGCGGGGCGCAACCATCGAGCGCACCTACGGTTATTACCGTACGGAGATACTTGCGGCGTTCATAAACGCCCTGGCGCTGTGGCTAATCGTCGGGTGGATTCTCTGGGAGGCCTTCCACCGGTTCAGGCTTGACGAGCACCACGTTGACGGTTGGCCGGTCCTGATTGTCGGCGTCGGCGGTCTGTTGATAAACATTGCCGCAGCGTGGATTCTGCATCGCTCATCCGGGCACAGCATCAACGTAGAGGGCGCTTTCCAGCACGTGCTGGCAGACCTGATGGGTTCTGTCGGTGTCGTCATCTCCGGCGTCGTTATCATCCTGACGGGCTGGACGCTTATTGATCCGATTCTCAGCGTGGTCATCGGGCTGCTAATCTTGTACAGCTCGTGGAATCTTGTGATGCAGGTGTTCCGAGTGCTGCTTGAGGGTGTTCCGGAACACATCGACGTGTACAAGTTGTGCAGCGATATCGAAGAGCTACCGGGTGTGACGGTCATTCATGACGTGCACGTGTGGACAATTACCTCCGGGAACGAGGTACTGACCGCCCACGTACTGGTCGACCCTGCATTTGCCGGCTCTGATCAGAATCTGCTGGATCAGATGCAGGGCATCATCAAGCTGCGCTATACCATCGAGCATGTCACGATCCAGCTGGAACGATCCGCTATCCAATGCGACGTGGAAAGCCACCACGTCGGCCACCTGGAGCACGCCCAACGGCCGATCGGCGTCTAGGGCCTTACTTCGATCTCTACACGTTTAGCTGTTCGTCTGCGAATTCGCCGTTCGCGTCGGTTTCTGTTAGCGCTATTTCACCCTTGTCAATCTTCTTCCGGGTCTCGCTGAGTGCCGCTCCAATGTCCGATTCACTCACCCAGTGGAGCGTTCTCGTCCGCAGGAACATGAGGCCTGCTTTGGGTCGCCGTCCTGTGGCGGCTTCAAGTGCGCCGGCGTAAACGCCAAGTTGGGTGAGGTACGCGGTGGCGCGGTCGGCCTCCCTGCCCTTTTCCACTCGGTCTGTCTTGAAGTCAACGACGTGCCATGCGCCGTTGGTCTCATAGGCAAGGTCGATGCTGCCGTGGACCGCGACACCGTCCCATGCCCACGAGAATGGCAACTCAAAGTGTTTCCGCGTAGCCGGATCACGGAGTGTGGCGGCGATGTCGGAGGTGTCGAAGTCATCCAGCATGGCGTTTACGTCCGCCTCAACGTCTGCCATATCGCCGTCGCTTAAGCGCGCGCCGATACTCCCCGCCAAGTCGCGCAAGTCCGGCCGGTTCCCAGTCTTGAACCATTCTTCAATCGCCACATGGGCCAATGTTCCACGTGTGAGCGCCAAGGGGTCCGGCCTACCAGAAAATCCGGCTCCATGGCCATCCTCCAGTGCGGTTGCGGGGGTGCTTGAGCGGATTGGAATTGCGCCATGGCGACCAAGCAGCGGGGCATGCGCCTCATCCTCATCTTCGGGCTCGGGCACCACGAATTGTTGCGCCGGTGGGTTGCGTCTCATGTCTTCCAGGTCGACTGGCGTTGGGTTGTGAACATGGATATCCAGGCCGTTGCTGCTATCAAGAAATGCACCAAGCCAGGTGGGTGTGTCTCCGGTAGGCTCGACGCCACTGACGACCAGCAAGTCGGCGGCGCGTGTGGCCGCGACGTATAGGAGTCGTTTGCTCTCCGCCGCATCCTCCAGGTCATCGCGTTCCCTGAGAAAGTTGTAGAGGGCAGGCCTGCTGCGAGGTTCGTCGATCTCAGAGACATCACGTTCCAATGTCATGGAGATGCCCGTCTCGGCATTCCATAGCACGGATGGAGGCGGCGGTCCCACCCTCGTCGTCCCCGCATCCCCTATAAACACAACGGGGAACTCCAGGCCCTTGGCAGAGTGGACGGTCAAGATCCTGACGGCATCAACGGCATCGAGGGCAGCCTGCGAGGCACGTGCCTCCAGATCATCGCGGAGCAGCCGGATGTGCTGCACAAATTCGTCCACGGACAATTCTCCCAAGCCCCTCGCAAGCCCGACGAATTGCCTGATGTTGGCCAGCGCCTGGTCTCCTCCGCGCAGCGGCGCCCACGACGCCTCATAGTTCGTGAGGATCAGCGCACTCTCCAGCAGTTGTTCCGGCGTGGCTAGTCGAGATTCCTCTCGTAGTTGGTCAAGAACGCTGGATGCATGGATGCACAGCGGGCGCGTCTCCTGCCTGACTCCTGCGGGCGGATTGCGGAGAGAGGCCAAGATGTGGCTGCTTTCCAGGGGAGCTCGTGAATCCTTGCGGGCAGACCGCGCGGATTCGGTGAGGGCAATCAGGGACTCATCGTCGATGACGAAGAAGGGTGAGCGGAGTAGGCCGATGAGGGCGATAGAGTTGGCGGGTTCGGTCAGCCATTCCAACATATTTGTCAGGTCGACAATCTCCTCGCGCCTGTAGAAGTTGCCACCTGATGTGGTGCGATAGGGAACCCCGTGGTGTTCCAGCGCGCGTTCGTATTCGTTCACATTGGTCATTCGGCGGAGGAGGATGACGATATCCCCCGGTTTAACGAGACGGTACTCCTTGTCGTCCTTGTCCCAAACCTCGCGTCTCTCGTCGATGAGCTGCTTTATCCGGCCTGCGACGATATGCGCCTCCATGCGCGTGCGCTGAGAGGCTGTCGGCTTGCTCTCGTCATCGGGGTCCATGAATTCCCGCGCGACTTGCAGCACTTCCACAGACGCATTGCTTCCCGCCGAAGGACGTACTGCCTCCATCGGCTCCATCCGCGCCTCATAGTCCGCTTCCGGCTCGCCGAATACACCCTCCATGACTTCGTTAGTCGCCTCGACAAGCCTCCGATGGGAACGGTACGACGTGCTGAGGGCGACCATGGCGCCCCCCTGAAGCCAAACCTCGTCCTTCAGCCTGTTGAGGTTGCGGACATCGCTACGCCGAAAGCGGAAGATGGACTGCTTTATATCACCCACAAAAAACCGTTCTGGGCGAGCGATGTCTGCCTCCACACCAACTCCCGCCAGGAGTCTCAGAAATAAATCCTGTGTGGGGTTGAGGTCCTGCGCCTCGTCGACGAGTACATGGCGGAATGTGGAGCGGTAGGATGCAGCAACCCCGGGGTGCGCTTTCAGTAGTTCGATGGCCTTCAATTCGAGGTCAAGGAAATCAAGGGCGGACTGCTCGCGCTTCTTGTCTTCGTATCGTCGGACCGCGTTCCTAAACAGCTCCCGCAGCGCGCCAAGAACCGTCATGGCCTCCGCATCTGTCTCGTTCCAGATGAACGGCTCAAGGGATTTGTGAGCCTCGCGGATTGCCCTGACGGAATCCCGGACTTCCTTGGGGGGATAGGCCCACGCGCCCTTTGTACCCCTGCCGCCGGGGCTCTCAATCTCCGCGGCCTTTTGCAAGCGCTCAACGAGGTCTTCAGTCGTGCCACTTAGCGGATCCTTGAGCGCCTCAAGGACATCTGTGACGGTGGGCGTGAGGGTGTCGGTTTCCCCGGGGTTCTGCGCATTCGCGAGGAATTCACAGTGCTCAGCGAGCGATCCGCGGAGTTCAGCAGCGCGAGGTTCCAGGAATTCGTCCAGCGTCTGCTTGACGTGGGTCTCCCACTCCTGAGGCGAGTCGCCTCCCATCGCCTCGAAGGCACGCTCAATTTCATCCCGCCGTTCAACCATGCGCGGCAGCGTTAGCCGAGTGGAATACGGCCCCAGACGCAGGATGGCCTCTGCCCCTTCCTCTTCCCCGGACGCCGCAGCCTCTATGGCGTCACGGCAGGCGATAAGGATTTCAGCTTGTGCAAGGTTTTCATCCAGCACCGTCGCCCCGGGATCGATGCCTGACTCCACCGGGTTTTCCCGCAGCAGTTGGAGGCAGAGGGAGTGGATGGTGCCGATGATGGCACGGTCAAGGTGTTGCCGGTGCGCCAACATATCCGAATCAGACATGACAGCCTCACGAACACGCCCGCGCGTCTCCGCTGCCACTGCTTCGGTGAACGTGACGGCGACAAGTTGATCAATCTCATGGTCTTTCAGCAGGCCGACGTAACGCTCAACGAGGACGCGGGTCTTCCCGCTGCCCGCGCCCGCCGTGACGATGACGTCTCGGCCACGTTCGGTTACAGCTTGTTCCTGCTCAGGTGTGAGATTCATCGCTTATGGCGACTTAGCGCGTTGACGCGGCAGACGTATTTCATGGCACAGAATGGAGGACATCGATCCGGCGTGGGATTGACGCGGAAATCACCAGCGTCTACCGCATTTCGCTTCTCCTGGAGAATGTTCTTGACGCCGTTGATGACCCGGTCATCCTCTTCTATAGCACTGTCCAGCGTCCATCGTCTGGCGTCACTGCGAGCTGGCAGTTTCCAGTACTCTAGGCGGAGGCGCGCATCCTTCGTCTCCTCACGACTACGGAGCGCGAGGGCATACAAGGCCAATTGGGTGCTCTTGCCCTCCCGAACGTCCTTCTGGGTGGGAATAGAGCCCGTCTTGTAGTCAATTATGGTGAGGCCATCGGGAGTCTCATCAACGCGGTCGATGAACCCGCGAATCCTGAGCGGAGGGCTCGTATCAACAGTCTCGTCAAATTGGTGTTCCGCATGCAGCACGCGATAGCCGTCTTCAAGGCCCACGGCCAGCGTTCCCTGCTCCAGCATGCTGACGATGCGGTCGCGATAGCGGGGCCATTCGAGTCGCCACAGAGCGGCCTGGCCGAAGTTGTGATTATTAGGAGCGCTGAGCCACTTGTCCTTGCCCCTGGAGTCTATATAGTCGATGACAGTCTTGATGGTCTCATCGGAGAACGGCAGACGCTGTTCTATCAGAGGCTTGAATGCCTCCTCCAGAATTGCGTGGATGACCGTGCCGCGCATCGCGCCGTCGCCTTCATCCGGTTCGTCTTCGAGTTCGTTGAGCCCAAGAACACGGCTGCCGAAGAACTGGAACGAGCACGTCAAATATGAGTCCAACGATGACGCGCTCCACGCCCCGCCCTCTCGCGTGAACTTCGGCGCTAGACCACTCGAAATCTGGCCTTCGTATTTGCCCGCAAATTCAAACGACCGTCTTCTCTGCTCCACCGGGGCAGCGATACGAACGACATCCCACGGATCGGTCTCCACCCGGCGAGGCGGGCGGACCGACTCTCCATTTACCCAACCTATAGAACTGGCAATTGCAAGCTCTCGAACCGACGCCGATTCGCCGATTTCCTGGATGTCGGGACGAGTCTCTATGTCAGACTTGACGTCCTGGAACATCCATGCAGGAGTGGCCTCTTTGCCCGCACCGTTGAGTCGGTAACGCCACAGAGCCGTTGAACCATCAGCGCGGGACGTAACAGATTGCCAGAGTTCTTCTTCGGTAGAGTGCGGGGCGGGCGGGAGTGGGAGGTCGGCTGCAATCAATTCCTCGCGCATTGCATCGCTAAGGAGGTCACCGTAGCGACGGCCGGCCGGAAATTCGCCCTCTGACAGGCCGCCCACCATGACGTGCTTGAAACGCAGGCCGTGCATGGTGTGCATGGGGGCAAGGAGAACACCGCCGGGCGTCCGCCGCATGAGAACCGGCATGGCGAGGCGGCGATCCAGGCGTTCACGAAATCGTTCGAACGGTTCCTCTTCATTTCTGTCGTCATCGACCTCTTGTTGCGTATTTGCCATTTCGGTCAGATAGGATCGCAACTGTTCGATGCTCTGCGCCGTTTCATCGTCCACGTCTTGCGGGTCTTGCAGCCAGGCATTCTCGCCGTACAACGCGCCCTCAAGTTGTTGCGCTCGGTCGGCGGAGTCCGCTTCAAGGCTCTCATGCAATTCACGGAGGCCAGACAACACGGCGGCGAAACCGGAAGGGCTGTTGGCGGCCAAGCCTTTAAGTGTCTCCAAGCCTGACCAATGCTTGTTCTCCCGCGCCGTTTGGGCGATGTGATCCAAGTCGGTGTCCGTAAGCCCCCAGCGATTGAGGTTAACGACGCCGCTGCGAAGGATGGCGATGACATCCTTTACTCGCCATCCGTTGTCCTTGACGCCTAGCAGTCGATTCAGCCAAGAGCCAAGCGGCGTATCGCGCAGGCGCGCGCCCGCCGCCGGGTCAAGGGGCATGTCATATTCCATAAAGATGCGGCGCATCAAGGCGAGATACGGTGTGACCTGACGGAAAGTGACGGCGCAGTCGGATGGCCTTAGGGTCGGATCTTTAGCCAGATGACCTTTGATTTGTCGGGCGATTTCCCGTGTGTGTTGCTCAGGATTGGCCGCCTCTGCCTTTGTCAGAGTGGGGGGGTTGTCTTCAAGATCAGTGGAAGGTTCGCTGTATCGTGCGGCGGGCCACTGATTCTGGAGGCGCTGGTAGTCGAATTCGGATCGTTGAGAGGCGTCGGGGTCAAAGCTGATTGTCATGTCCGCGTGCTCAGACAATGCCGTGAGCAACGTTAGTTCCCCTGCTGTGAACCGCTGGAAACCGTCCGCTATCACGAGGTTCGGCACATCCGCGCCGTTATGTACGGCCCTCGCCGCCCATTCATTTACCCGTGAGGGGTGTATCAGTCGTTTTTCGGCAAGCTCCGTCTTGTAGGCAGCATAGATGGCTGCCAGGGCGCGAGCGGGTACGGAGCCGGTGTGCGCTGCTGCAGTTTTCAGATCGCCCGGATCGATGTCCTCTTCAAGGAGGCTCCCGACGGCTGATCCAACCATTGGCACAAAGCCGGCCATAGCAGCGATGGGCCTGAAATAGTCGGCGTCCCCACCGCGTGACACAGTTCTCCGTGCCACACGCGCCAACTGGTCTGTCGCCCTCGTTGTGCTCAGGATTGGCGAACCTTTCGTTAGGCCGCGCGCAAACATGGTGAGCGTTTCCACGCGCAGATTCATGGCGACGCCGCACTCCTGCACGAGACGCCGACGAAATTGATCCGCGTGGCGGATGGTAGGTACGAGCACGACCGCTTCGGCGAACGGGTCTGAGCGATAGAGGTCTGCAAGGCGCGCGACTATTTCCCGCGTCTTTCCGCTGCCCGACCCGCCTGTGATGATCTCAACGCCCGGCATGTTGCAATTGTAGGAAAGAATGAAGCAGCGCGTCCGTCTAAGCCGCCCCGTACACTATTTCCATGACTTTCCTTGAGGCGACCGTCCTTGTCACACGTTGGGCGCACGTCATCGCGACCGTTGCGTGGATCGGCGGCAATATCTTCTACCTAGCAGCGCTGCGGCCCGCAATGCGACAAAGCCAGGGTGGTTCTCCCGATCTTCCCCGCCTCATCGGCGAGCGATTCAAACAGACTGTCGACCTTGCCATGTGGGTGCTGATTGTCACCGGCACGCTGCTGATCTATGACCGCCTCACGCAGGAAATCGGCCTTGGTTACGCGGTGATTTTGGGTGTTAAGCTCGCGCTCTCTGCCGCCATGTTTCTCATCGCGATTTCGCTAGGCAGACGAGGTGCACGGCGTCGGTCGTCTCCTGTTGAGGGGCTATGGAGCGAGATCCTGCCCGGGCCTCTCACACGCCTCGTCGCAGATGCCGGATCTTCGCTGGCCCGCCTTGCCTCCCCCACCAATGTCCTCTTTGTCCTAGGCCCGATAGTGATTCTGCTGGGCCTGCTGTTGAGATTTATTGCAAACTGACCGCCCCCCAACACTAGACAGATTATTCCCATCGCGGGATGATACGCGCACAATCGGCAGCGGGCCGGATGGGGGAGGCTGTCATGACTGACCAAAACGGAAGCGATGCCGCGGCGCTTGGGCACCTACGCGTCCTTGACCTGGGCGGCCCGACACCGCAGTTCGCCACGCGCCTGCTCGGCGACCTCGGCGCGGACGTCATCAAGATTGAACCGCCCGGCGGCGACCCTCTCCGCAGCCAGGCTCCGTTTGCGGGCGGTCAAGCCGACTCCGAGCGCAGCATCCCGTTTATTTCTGACAACCACAACAAACGCAGCGTTGTTCTCGATTTGGAAACCGAGGATGGGCGTGATTCGCTCCGCCGTCTTGCCGCCACTGCGGATGTCATCTTGGAATGCTTTGATCGCACCTACCTTGATGACCTCGGTATTGGGTACGAAGCCCTATCAGCAGCCAACCCGCGGCTCATATTTGCCTCTGTCAGTCCGTACGGCCGATCCGGCCCGCGCCGCGACTACGTGGGCACGGAGCTAACCGTGCAGGCAATGACCGGCGTGATGTATATCCACGGCGACAGCGAGGCGCGCCCATGCATCGTTCCGGTGGAGCAGCTCTACCGCGTTGCCGGATTCCATACTGTGGTTGGCATCATGGCCGCCGTCCGCGCCCGCCATCTGACAGGTCGGGGCCAACAGGTGGACATCTCAATGCAGGATGTCGGTCTGTGGCAGCTGATGGTTGTGATGGGCGAATATTCATTCTCCCAGTTCATCAGGCGTCGAGCCGGTTCCGCGCCCAGCAACCCTGGCGTGTCCATATTTGAATCGCGTGACGGTGGCTTCGTCCAGACATCCACCTACATGGATCGCCACTACACACGCCTTGCGGATTGGCTTGGCTCGGACGACGTGACACCGGAAAACATGCTCAGTCCTGTTTGGCGGCGGGAAAATATCGACCTCATTGATGCCGTCATGGTGGATCACATCGCACAGATAGACCGTGATGACTTTGTCGAGGAGGGCCAGCGGCGCGGCATCCCTTCGACGGCTATCCACAGGGTCTCCGAGTTCGTCAATCACCCCCACCCGAATTCCCGCGACTGGTTCGAAGATCTTGAGCATCCCACTATCGGCAATTACCGCACGGCCGGCGCGCCATTCCGCATGAGCAAAACTCCCTGGCGCGTCCGAACGCCCGCCCCCTCCGTCGGCCAACATACCGACGAAGTTCTTTCAGAAATGCGTCCGCCGGTGCCTGCAGGGGCCGCAATGAACGGGGCGAGTGACAATCTGGGAGCCGCTCGCATCAAGCCACTTGATGGTGTACGCGTCGTTGATTTCACGCAGGCCGTTGCAGGCCCAGTCGCCACCGGTTTCCTCGCCTTCCTCGGCGCGGATGTCATCAAGGTGGAGACCGACGCCCACCCGCAGGCCCGTCGCCCCGAGGCTCCCGCCTTCGCGGAACTCAATCGCGGCAAGCGGAGCGTCACCATCAACGCCCAGAACCCTGAGGGGCTGGAGGTCGTGAAGCGGCTCATTGCTGAATCGGATGTCGTAATCGACAACTGGCGGGCGGGCGTCATGGACCGCATGGGTCTCGGCTACGAGGAACTGGCCAAGGTCAAGGCGGACATCATCTCCGTCCAGATGCCCGGCCTCGGTCTTACCGGCCCCTCACACCACTTCACCACCTACGGGCAGATGATCTTCGGATTCTGTGGACTCGGCTACATCTGGGGCCATGCCGACGCCCCCATGACCACCCGTCCCAAGCTGGGGTACACGGACTACGTAGCTGGCTCCGCCACTGTGGGCGCAATTCTGACCGCCCTTGAACACCGTGCCCAGACCGGCGAGGGTCAGTTCATTGAGGTTGCCCAGCTTGAGGGACTCGCCTCCACACTGGGCACGCTCTACATGGACTACACCATCAATGGCGTCGATGCTGTGGCGAACGGCAACAACTCAGAGCGGTTTGCCCCACACGATGTCTATCCATGTGTGGGCCACGACGCCTGGTGTGCCGTCGTCTGCCGCAACGACGATGATTGGCGTCGACTGGTCAAGGCCATTGAGTCGCCCGCCTGGGCGCAGGAGAGCAAGTGGGACACGTTGGAAGGGCGGGTAGCAAACAAGGAAGAGCTTGACCGTCGCATCGGCGAATGGACAGCCACCTTGAACCCTCAGCAGGTCTTTGACCGGCTCCAGCGCAACGGCGTCCCCGCCGGCATGGACCAGGGCCCGGACAAGCTGGTTTGGGACCCACACCTGCGTGAGCGAGGCGCAGTCGTCACCGTCGCGCCGCCCGCCCCATGGAATGTCGGCCCCCCACTCACGCACCCTGCCCTAACTGCGCGCCTCTCGGACACTCCCGGACAGTCAGACATCCCGGCCCCGACTTCAGGCCAACACAACGAAGACATCTACCGCAACGTCCTGCGCCTTTCCGATGAGGAAATCGCGAAGCTCACGGAGAGCGGAGCATTGGTTTAGGACGGCTAAGGAGACACTTGTCGAATGCCTATCAAATGGGTTGGCGTGGATGCCTACCATGGCGGCTGGGTTACCGTGAGTTTTGACCAGGATGGCAACTACTTCTATGGCGTGGCAGACACTTTCGACGAGATTGTTGCGGAATTCTCAGAGGCCGAGTTGATTCTAGTTGATATGCCGATTGGTTTGCCTGAGGGGTCTGAGCCGCGTAGCTGTGAGTCTGAGGCGCGCCGAATGCTGGGTAAGCCGAGAAGTGCATCAGTGTTCCGCACCCCAAGCTGCAAGACCGTAAGGAAAATCGGTGAGAATCAAATCGATTACAAGGGAGCAAATCAGAGTGAGAGAAATGCGACGGGTGTCGGACTAACACAACAGTCCTTTGCAATTGGGGAAAAGATTTATGAGGTTGATGTTGTCGTACGAGATCCAAGGCGCTCGCCACGCAGCATTCGAGAGGTTCATCCTGAGCTACTGTTTTGGGCTTTGAATGACTGTAAATCGATGCAACATCGCAAGCGCAAATCTGACGGCATAGTAGAAAGGTTGTCAGTGTTGGGGGAAGTTGATAGCAGGGCCAGGGAAATCTTTGACGACGCTATGATTCACCTAGCCCAAATTGGTGTCCGCCCCGATGATGTCCTAGATGCACTAGCCGCCGCTCTCACAGCTCAGAAATGCCACGACAGCCTGAAGTCGATTCCTGAGATAGCCGAATATGACAAGCAAGGCCTCCGCATGGAAATGGTCTACTGCGGATGCGAGAATACGCACGAGCAAAAGGAGGCACCCACGCCATGACTACGTACGAAAATATTCTGTATGAGCCGCAGAGGAACGGTGTGTTGATCACGCTGAATCGGCCTGAGGCGATGAACTCCCTCAGCGTCGAGTTGCGTGCCGATCTGAACGCCGCGCTCGATGAGGCCGAAAAAGATGACTCCATCCGCTACATCATTCTTACAGGAGCGGGCAGGGCCTTCTCGGCCGGCGCAAACATGCGGGGATCCCGCGACGGCTCTCTCCCGCCTGTGGTCTGGCCTTACGGCCTACGCGAGGGGCAGTCCGTCGCCGAGTTCCTAGACTCTTGGCGCGACGGTGACCGCAACGGCATTCGCGACCAGATGCGTCGCTGGGAGTATCCCAAGCCCATCATCGGCGCGATCAACGGCTGGGCGCTCGGCGCGGCATCCTGGCTCGCACTGACAACCCACATCACCATTGCCTCTGAAAACGCCGTCTTTGGCCAGCCGGAGGTGCGGCACATCTCCAACACCAACTTCATCTGGGTGCTGTTGGCGGGCTACAAGAACGCCCTCCGCTACGCCCTCACCGGCGACCACATCGACGCACAGGAGGCGCTTCGCATCGGAATTGTCAACAGGGTTGTCCCGCATGATGACCTGCTTGAGGAATGCTTCTACATCGGCGAGCGCATCGCCCTCGTGTCCCCGGAGACTGTGAAGATCAACCTGCACGTCGCCACGTTGGGTCTGGAAATGATGGGCCTCGACAAGGCTTGGAGCATGAACGCCGAGCTTGCCGCCCTCGCGCACACCTCGCAGCGGGAAGATTTCAAGCGGCATCTGGACGATGCCAACGAGAATGGCGGCCTCCGCAGCTACATCGAGACGCGTGACGCCCCGTTCCAGCCGGAGCCATTCGGGCCTCGCGCACGTCGATAAACCCGGCCGTCAGGTGGCTTCTGTCAGGGCATCCTGAGGTGCGGGGGCGTGCGTTCGGCGCAGTAGGCGCAGGTTCCGATGGGAGAGTCTTCGCCGGTGTGGACGGGATTCCCCGGAGCAGTGAGACTTTTCGAAGTTGTTCCAGCCTGTTCCAGCAAGCGGTTCAACAAGCAGAGGGGTAGGCCGACGACGTTTAGATAGCAGCCGTTTAGTTCAGCGACGGGGCGGAACTCCGGGTGTTGGATGCCGTAGGCGCCTGCCTTATCGAACGGGTCGCCGGTGGCGATGTAGTCCTCGATCTCTGAGTCTGTGTAAGCGCGCATTTGGCCTGCGGTGATCTCGTAGCCAATGACGGGCTGGGGGTTGTCACCCGGCGGAATGACTGCGATGGCGGTGATGACCTGGTGGTCTCCCTCTTTAAGTGTGCGGAGCATGTGGCGAGCCTCTTCGGCGCTCTGTGGTTTGTTGAGGATGAGACCGTCGGGGGCGACGACCACTGTGTCCACGCCGACGACGGGGACTGCTACGTCTTCGTTCGCCACGGATTGGGCTTTTCTGAGGGCAAGGTCCTGGACGTAGGCGATGGGGTTGGTGGGTGCGTCGGGCACCGGTTGCAAAATTGCGGCCTTAGATTCCTCGGCTTCGCTCGGAATGACAGAGGCAGCAGCGTTTCCAATGACAGTGGAGGCAGAGATGACGGAGTCGGCAGATTGTTCAATGTGAGAGGCGGGGGCGAGGGCGGCGAAGGGGGTGTTTTGGTGGGTAAGGATTTCGCGGCGCCGAGCTGAGGTGGAGGCAAGGATAAAGCCATCTGATGGCATTCGATCAAGCGTCGAAACGCTTTCTATGTGGTAGGTGTGCGGGAACATATCGACGGGCGTGACATCGGTCAGCAGGTAGCCGGAGAGGATCAGGCGGTTTAGGTCGCGGGCGAGGGTGGCCGGATCGCAGGAAACATAGACGATGCGACGAGGCTGGAGTCGGCGTAAGGCATCGAGAACCTCGGGGTAGCAGCCAGCGCGCGGCGGGTCGAGGATAACGGAGTCGATACGCTCATCAAGTTCCGGCAGTGCCTCTTCCGTCTTGGCCAATACCATCTCCACATTAGGGAACGGCGCGAGATTAACTTCGGCGTCGCGGACAGCGGCGGCAGATTCCTCGATGGCAATGACACGACTGACCATAGGCGCAACGAGAGCGGCAATTGTACCCACGCCGGCGTAGGCATCAACAACGGTATCAAAGGACGTGGGTTGGAGACGGTCTCTGACCAGGGCCATCATGCGTTCGGCCTGGGCAGTGTTGACCTGGAAGAAAGATGCAGCGGACACCTTGAATGGCACGTCGAACAGCCGCTCCTCATAGGATTCCTGGCCGGTCTCGACGCCGCGTTCATCGCCCCGGTCTGTAAGGGCAGGATGGACAAGTGCGCCCTCGGTATTTCGGCCAATGCGGACTGCAAGCTGGCGCTCGCGGTTGGTTAGCGCGCCATCCAGTTTGTGTTTGATGTCATTAATGCGCGTGTCCATGATCAGGCATTCATCGATGGGCTCGAACCGATGAGTATGCCAATGGGTGAATCCGGTTGCGCCTTCGCGTCGCACGGTGAACCTGGCATTGTTGCGATAGTGCCAGGGGTCCATAGCAGCGAGCATTTCTGAAACCGGCGGCTCCACTACGCGGCCGATCTGTCGGACCTGATCAGCAAGGACGCTCTGCTTTATCCTGCCCTGCTCTTCATACGAGATGTGTTGGAGCTGGCATCCTCCACACGCGCCAAAGTGTGGGCATCGGGGTTGCACGCGCTCCGGCGATGGCCGCAGTACCTCAACAACTTCGGCAACTATGTGTGTCGGATGCTCCTCACGTACTTCAACAACGACACGCTCGCCTGCGATGCCATACGCCGCCAGAACGGTCTTACCGTCGTCACGGCGTCCGACGGCCTCGCCGTGATGGCCCGGACGCTCAAGCTCAATGGTGAGCCGCTGTGGTGGGCCCTCAGGAGTGGGAGACTTGCCGTTTCGCGGGGGAAATCGGCGGTGTTTCTTTCTGCTGGCTTTCATAGTCGTGGGGATTAGGGTAGCGGGCACGCAAGCGGGCAGGCAAGGAACTCGCGGCGATGTGTGCTAACATTAACGAAGCACAAAGGCGCGGATTCAGGTGGGGAGCAGCGATCCGTGACAAGTATCTTATTTGGCGTGGGCGACCGCCGCGATCTTGATCGCGCGGCCGAAAAGGGAAACGTGCCGTTCGACGGGATGTACGCGGCGACGGAAGACGGTTTTTGGGCACTGCGCCAGCGGCTCATCGAGCAAAAGGAATCGGCGGAAGTCTCTGTGATGATTTCGCCGGGGGATCGTATTGCCCGTGTGCGGCTCATCGAAGAGCTCTTGCGTCTGGAGGCGATGGGTGTCGAGTTAGTCTCTGCCGAAGCGCAGGGACATCCACTTGAGATCGCCTTAACGCCGGAGAATGGCGGAGCCCCATCAGACCGGGGACAGATCATCCGGCAGAGCATGGCACGCAAGGCATTGCGCGGCGTCGTTCTGGGCCGGATTCCATACGGATATAAGACCGGAGAAGGCGGTCAATTGGAGGAACACCCGGAGGAAGCGACCGTCGTCAAAATCATCTTTGGGCTTGCGGCACAGGGCAAGGGAATCCGCGCCATTGCAGCGGAACTGAATTCACGCGGACTGCGTACACGTCGGGGGGGCGCGTGGAGCATTGTCACAATCCGTGACATGCTGCGCAATCGCGTCTACACAGGCGCTTACAACCGGTTTGGCGCGCGCGTTGCCGGAAATCATCCCGCCCTTGTTGCCTCTCCGCTGTTCAAGGAAATTCAGGAGCGGCTGGACGAACGGGCAAAACGCGCCGGATACGGTGCGGGAAGGCCGTACCTCTTGTCCGGCACAGCCATCTGCGGCTCATGTGGCAGCAATATGGTGGGCGTGACGCGGCGACAGTCATGGACGCGGAACGACGGGTCTTCAGGATCCAACACCTACCGTTATTACCAGTGCGAGGCCGCGACGAACCAGGGGCGCTGCTCATACCACACGCGGCGTTCGCGTGAACTTGACGCTGCGGTTCTGACACGTGTCGGGCTGGATGGCATTGCATCTCGCATCGAGGCGGCCGTCGACTCCCGGATAGGCAACCTTGCAAGGGAAGCGGCCAAGGGTCGAACGCCGGCGCAACATATCCGGTCGGCGGCACAGCTGCTTTTCCACGAGGCGGGGCGACTGCGGGACGCGACCCGGACGCACGGGAGCGCATCAGCGGCAATCGAATCTCTACTGCAATTGACGGACGATGACATGGCACTTCACTCTCTGTTGCGAGACGTTGTGCTCCTGGGAGTATCGCGGATAGTCGTCGGAGAGAAGGACGCACGCGTCACTCTCAGGAAGTAACCGAGACTCCCTTTTGATTATCGGCCTGATTTCCGATACGCACGTGCCGGAGGCGCCGTTGGCAATGCCGGAGAGCGCGTTAGAGGTTTTCTCCGGCGCAGGGGCAGAGTTCATCCTCCATGCGGGCGACATCTACAGCCCATCGTGCCTTGATGATTTAGAACGCGCCGCACCGGTGTACGCGTGCGAGGGGAACGGTGATTTCTTCCGGAAAATCACCGACCCTCGCATCGAACGCACACGGGTGATGGACGTCGAGGGATTCTCAATCGGACTGACACACGGTCTGGCGATCCCGGAGTTTCCGCCGCATCGAACGATTGAGTCTGTGATGGGTCACGAGTTTGGACGGGCCGTAGACATCATCGTCTTCGGAGACACGCACACGGAGGAGGTCGTTTCGGTCAAAGACGTGTTGTGTGTGAATCCGGGAAGTCCCACCCTGCCCCACAATCTTGATCATCTCGTCGGGACGGTGGGGCTGTTAGAGGTTAATCGTGGCGAGGAGCCCAAGATCCGCATCATCCGGTTGGAAACGCTGGAGGAGCTGGACATGGCAAACCCTGTTAAGTGGTGGAGCGTCAGATAGGAATATTCGGGCAGTCTCCTTGACCGAAGGCGGGGGCGGCACGTATGATTGATGCCACTTTCGCCACACAATCCACGAGGTGTTTCCATCAACTACGCAATCGTCCAGACGGGCGGCAAGCAATATCGTGTGTCCCCCGGTCAGAGGGTTTCCGTAGAGAAACTCGAAGCTGAGGAAGGGGAGGTCATTGAGCTTGACCAGGTCCTGATGATCACCAACGATGACGACATCGCGGTTGGCACCCCGACAATCGAGGGGGCGAAGGTGATCGCGGAGGTCGAGAAGCAGGGCAAGGACAAGAAGATCGTCGTCTTCAAGTACAAGTCCAAGGTGCGATATCGACGCAAGCGGGGACATCGGCAGCTGATCACGGAACTGCTCGTGCGGGAGATCGTTCCCGCCTAGTCGGGCGATCCAGGGACAAAGAAAGCGAATAAGGGTAAACAGAAATGGCGCATAAGAAGGGCGGCGGAACAACCCGGAACGGTCGTGATAGCCAGGGGCAACGGCTGGGCGTAAAGCGTTACGACGGCGAGACCGTGCGAGCAGGGACGATTATCCTGCGGCAGCGCGGGACGAAGATCTTTGAGGGAACGAACGTCGGACGCGGTCGGGATTTCACGCTGTATTCCCTGGTCGACGGCACAGTCAAGTTCGAGCATCAGACCCGCGCCAAGAAGCGCGTCAGCGTCTATCCCGTCGAAGCGTAGCAGCGCCTTTCATTTGCGGAGAACATCACCATGAAGCCCGGAATTCACCCTGAGTACTACCAGACAAGCGTGACGTGCGCGTGTGGAAACACATGGACGACGGGCGCGACGACACCCGAGATTCGCGTGGACGTGTGCAACAAGTGCCATCCGTTCTTTACGGGCCAGCAGCGCATCGTCGATACGTTGGGTCGCGTTGAGCGACTGCGCCGCCGCTACGCGCAGACCACCCAGCAACAGGGACGCCAGGACGGCCAGGCTTAACTTTCGTTACGCGGCCGCCGCACAGCGATGACTGAGGCCGGCCGACCGACGGCAAGCACATATGGGGGTCAGGCGCTCATTGAGGGCGTGATGATCCGCGGGCAGACGTGTGTGAGCATGGCGGTGCGCCGTCCCAACGGGGAAATTCTTGTCGAAACACAGCCAATAGGCTGGCGCTGGGCACGGACGATTCGCCGTATCCCATTTGTTCGGGGCGTGATAGTCCTGAGCGAGATGCTGGTGGTGGGAACGCGGGCGCTGATTTTCTCCGCCAATGTTGCCTCCGAAGAGGAGAACAAGGGTGGTGCGGACGAGGGGCCGGGCGGCTTGTCATCGTGGGCCGTTGCCAGTTCCGTAGCGGTCAGTCTTCTGCTGGCCATCGCAATTTTCTTTGCAACGCCGGTCTTCGCGACACGGCTGCTTGATTCGTGGCTGGACACGACCAATATCTGGAGCAACGTGATCGAGGGCGCGATTCGCCTCCTGATGTTCGTGGCATACATCGGGCTGATAGGGCTGATGCCGGACATACGGCGCGTGTTTGCATATCACGGCGCGGAGCATATGACGATCCATGCGCGGGAGCATGGGCAGCCACTTGACGTAGGCTCGATTCGCCAATTTGGGACTGCGCATCCGCGGTGCGGGACGGCCTTCATCCTGGTTGTGCTGGTGGTCGCGATTATCGTTCACGTATTTTGGACGCCGCCCGGACTGGTGGATCGGGTTATCTCGCGGGTCGTTGTGCTGCCTCTCATTGCGGGGCTGAGCTACGAGATCATCCGATTCAGCGGATTCCATGCCAATAACATCCTGGTGAAGGCAATCATCTGGCCGAATCTGCTGTTGCAGGCGCTAACGACGCGCCAGCCGGACGACGATCAGATTGAGGTGGCCGTGAGGGCGCTGGAGGGAGCGCTGGAGGAGGACCGGCGTCTAGCCGTATAGGTTGCCATGGCGAGTATTATTGGGGGTAAGAATTAGGAGTTGACGATGCCCTGGTCACGAATGGTTGGTGGAGCGACGGCAGGAGCGATAGTGACGGCGCCATTGATGGCGCTGTTTTATTTGGCGAACAAGCTCTTTGAGCTTCCCTTCCCTCCCTATGACCTCTTCGACTGGATAACCCGCGTCCTGCCGGGGCCGCTTGTCACATTCGGGCTGGATCTGTTCATCGACGGGATGATCCTTGTCGGGCTGAATGTGGCGGATACGGCGAAGACGGCTGAGTTGGCCATCGCCCTGATGCAATTCTTTGGTATTGGCGTTGCCGTGGGCGTTGGCGTTGCCGTGATTGCGCCGCCACTTGAGTTGAACCTGCGCAAGGCCGGGACGGCGGTGGGAGTCATCAGTGGCCTGACATTGGGATTTATTTCACTAGTCATCGAAGGCTCAACGCTACCTCAGTTTGTCAGCCTGGTGTGGATCGTCGGGGTTTATACGGCATGGGGTTACGCGCTTGGCGTTGTGACTGAGGGTGTGCTGCCGCGCACGGTTGAAGAACCCCTGCCCTTGCCAATGACAGCCAGTCTCGATTCGCCGGTTGAGCCTCCGCCAGGGGATGCCCTGGAAAACATGGAGGGCGCCACAGAGCCGCCCCCGGTCGTTCACACTCGACAATACCAGGAGGCTTCGGCACAGCCGACGTGGGGACTCGACGGAGGGATGAACCGTCGTGAATTCATCGTCCGTGTCGGGGGCGCGGCGGCGGTTATCACGGTCGCGGGATCGGTGACAGGAAATCTCATCGGCAATGCAGGCAGCGGCGGGTCAACCATCACCATGCCGGAAGGAATGGATGAAGAAATCGCGATGGGCGGGGTCACGTCATTCCCGAATGATGGCGCCCTCGTGATGCCTGCGCCGGGCACACGGGCTGAATACACCGCGGTAGAGGACCATTATCGAGTCTTCATCCGGACGACGCCTACGGTTATCGACGGGGCATCGTGGGTGCTGCCCATCGGTGGCCTGGTGGCGAATCCCGTTGAGCTGTCAATTAGTGACATCCGCGACAATTACGAGCCGCGCAGCGAATTCATCACGCTCTCCTGCATCTCTAACCGCGTCGGCGGTTCACTGATCAGCACAACGCAGTGGACGGGGGCTAGGTTCAAGGACATCCTTGCCGATGTTCAGCCACTGCCGGGTGCTCGGTATGTGAACATCGAGAGCGGAGACGGCTTCCACGAGATTGTCGATCTTGAACTCATTGACCAAGATGAGCGGATCATGCTGGCGTATTCGTGGGATGAAAGGCCGATACCGGTCGAGCACGGTTTTCCGCTCCGCATCTGGCTACCGGACCGCTACGGCATGAAGCAGCCGAAGTGGATTACGAAGATGACGGTGCAGGAGGAATACACAGCGGGGTATTGGGTTTCGCGAGACTGGGACGAGGTGGCGCGCGTACGTGCCACGTCTGTCGTGGACACGATCTCCGATAATGCTGTCTTTGAGCGCGACGGCCAGACGTTGGTGCCGGTGGGTGGCATCGCTTACGCAGGAGCGCGCGGAATCTCGAGAGTTGAGGTCAGCGTGGACACCGGCCCGTGGCAAGAGGCGGAGCTTCGCGAGCCGCTTTCAGACACAACGTGGGTTATCTGGCGATACGATTGGCCGTTTGAGTCAGGGAACCACAGCATGCGGGTTCGCTGCTATGAGGCCGATGGGACGCCCCAGATTGAGGCCCAGATGAGGAATCGTCCGAGCGGCGCGACAGGAATACACCGGCAGGCGAAGTTCATACCGGAGTGGGATAGCTAGTCTCTTCCCCATTCTGTCACCGGGTTACCAGACAATAGCCGAGCCGGTGTGATTTCGAAGCCAACCAGGAGTCTTCAACTTTTCTCCTCTGCCTGTAGAAACGTGGAAAGCCCCTCTGCCGTGCTAGCATCGATAGGCAACCATTACGAAGGGATGATACCGATTCAGCAGATGAGTGCTACCGAAGATCACATCAGCCACGTGGTGCAGGCAATGAGCAGCGCCACGATTTCCTGTCCCGAGTGCAAGACACGCATCCGCTACGGCGACTATGAATGTCCTCGCTGCGGCAATGACATTGAGGATCAGCTGCGGGCGTGGGCTGCATGGATGCTTGAGCCCATACAAGACTCTTAAGTAACTCGAAGATTGTCTTGGTAGAAATACGCATATGCGTATTTCTAGATTTGCTTCCCCGATTTGCAATTGTGGGATACAGTAAACGGCAATGTTAGTCACACGTTAAGCGGGCTTTTCCCGAGGAGGACGATCTAAGTGAACAACAACGTTCCACTTTCTATTGCGGCGGTTGCGGCATTGGTGCTTGCAATCATCGCGGGCGGCGCGGCGTATTTCTCGCAGCAGGGAACCATCAGCGGCCTGGAGGACGACAA
>LXNJ01000117.1_pt1 | contig 55226 bp, 40 predicted proteins | sample 809081 | NCBI WGS metagenome assembly LXNJ01 (sample SAMN04870510, study PRJNA318959) | sponge metagenome | biome: sponge; feature: marine sponge reef; material: water | host: Petrosia ficiformis | place: Greece: Milos, Mediterranean Sea | collected 2013-05-29 | depth 5-7 m
ATAAATTAACGCAAAGAACCGCCGGTTCTGGAGAGAGACCGGCGGTTCTGTTTTATCGATCAAGCCTCTTCAGTCTAACCAAAAAAGCAGCGATCAGCCGTTAGCTGGCAGCCGTCAGCCTGAACCGAAAACCAAACACCGCAACCCATACAAACCCAACACCGCAAAACCGGGACCGTGTGGCGCGGCTCTCTCCCATGTATTTTCTCACCTCTCCCCTCCTCTTGCTTTTTCTTACCTGTCTCACCGCGTTTCCCGCTGTCATTTCACAATCTCCTGGGCTTTCCCACGTCCCTACGCAGATATCCCTCCGTCACATTGCGATGCCGTATCGTAAACGGATTCTTGCTGACCGCTGAGAGCCAATGGCTGATAGCTGCTTTTTCCTCTACCCTCTCTCCGCATTAGCTGCCCGCTGAATTTTCACAGCGCAAACGTACCTATTGCCCGCGAACTAACCGGTCGCGCTACGGTTGGGCACTATATTGCGGGGACGCTGGGCGGTAAGGCGGCTGGGCACCTGGCCCTCTTCGTTCTTCCTCCTTCCTCCTTCCTTCTCCCCGCTTTTCGCCGTTCCCTTTGTGTCTCCGTGTGAGTCGGGATTTTCACCCGCCTCCGTGCTCCAGCTCTTCCTTTTTCCTTCTTCCTTCTTCCTTTTTCCTTCTTCCACTTCGGTCTCCCCGCTCTTCAGGTATTTTCAATACCAGTGCGACGCCGGCGAACATCAGAACCGCGCTGACTTCGAATGCCCGCCGAAGGCCATAGGCGTCGCCCATCATCCCGAGAAGCAGCATCGCCAGCCCCCGCAGCGCGAATCCCCCGCCCATATAGATCCCGTTGGCGAATGCCCGGTTTTCGGGGCAGCTTTCCTGTACCATCGCCATGACAACGGGACCGGTCGCGAGCGCGACAAAGCCCAGCACCACCAGGACCGGAAACAGCGCCCAGCCCTGGTTCTCGAGAAAGACGAATAGTAGAATCGGGGTCGCGATCATCGAAAAGCCCAGTACCTGCTTGCGCCCCAACCGGTCGCTCGCCCATCCGCCGATCAGCGCCCCCCCGATGCCCGCGCCTTCCAGCACGGACAACGACGCCCCGGCCAGCCACAGGCTCACGCCCTCTTCGCTCAGGAACGTGGGCAGGAATGCGGTGAGCGAGGCCATCGTAAACGCGCGGACGAACACGATGCCGGACAGCGGTACCATAACCGGGGCCATGCGTTTCAGGGCAGACCGCCATGGCAGCGCTTTGTAGAATGAAAACGCCTGCGCGGCAACCCGCCGCATCCGCAACAGCAGGACGAGCGAAGCCACAAGGCCAACGGGGATCAGATAGGCTGTACCGGCCACACCCCACAGGCCGATAACGCTCACAATCAGAATCGGCCCCATTGTGCGGCCGAGCTCACCGCACAACATCCAGATGCCCATGCCGCGACCCAGATTCGGGCCCGAGAGCGTTCCGGCCATTGCCGGACCAACCGCGTGAAAGGCCGCGGAACTGAATCCGACGATCACCAGGAGCGCTACGAGAGTCGCGTACCCTCCAGCCACGCCGAGCAGGCTCATCGCGATGCCCGTGACCGCGGGACCGAGAATGACCAGAACGCGCAGATTCGAGCGGTCCGCGCGAAGTCCGACAATCGGCTGAAACACGGACGGCGCCTGCCTTACGACCATCAACATGCCGGCTTCGGTCTTGGATAGAGACAGGGTCCGGATAAAGACCGGCAACAAGGGCGCCAGGAATCCGCTGTACGTATCGTGCACGGCGTGCCCGCCCGAAAGCATCATCACGTCCGTCGTTTGGAACCGTTCTTCCTGGCGTTTCTTGGACATTGGCTTCCCAAAACAAAAAGCGGTCCTGAATGACCGCTTTAATGATCTCCATACAACAATGGTCGGATTCGGAGAGTTTCAAGATACGTCGCGCCGACGGCTCATGGAATGAGAAATATCACGCGCAGGCTGTCATTCTGAGGAACCCGGTGTTAGGGTGGGGCAGACAGTCCTGTCTGCCTGCTTCTACCCGTACCCCAGCGCCGCGATGCAGTCCTGTGTCCTCACTTGAAATCGTCCTCGGCGCCGGTCCCTGCAGGCGCATCGATTCAGACGCGTACCCAGTACAGCTCGTTGTCGATGGTCTCGCCCTCCTCCGCGTATCGGGAATCGCCCAGCGTGTAGATGAATGACGGACGGGCGCCTGCCGGGATCGGGTTGGCGCCGTTCGGGCGCTCCAGGGAAGACATGACCTGACCCTGTTCAGGGTCGAATAGGAGTACCTCACGCGGCGTGAACGTCTCCCCGTAATCGGACGATTCGAGCCAGACGACGCGTGAGAGTTCATCATGCTCACGCAGCCAGAAGGAGGGCAGGCCATGGATACCCGGGGCCCAGTTCTCATCCGGGTGCCCCAGGGCAACGAGCTGGGCGAGAATGCAAAGGACGTCATCGGACGTCATTACCGGCTTGAAGGCGAGTACCCCCCAACCGGGCCAGTGCGACGCCACGGCCTCACTCAACGGTAGTCCACGCCACTTCCCGGCGTCGGACGTCTTCAAGAAGGCACGACAGGGCGTGGGTGTGTGGCGAACGTAGCCAACGTAGGGGCGGTCCTTCGAATCGACGGCCAGCCCGCAGTGGTGAATGCCGGGCTTGGGGTTATTGCTCTCACCCTCCTCCAGCAGGTCAAGCGTGTCAGGCGTTGCCGGAAGCGGAACCGGCGTCCCGTCGTCTTTCCGCCAGGTGCGGCCGAAGTCCAAGGAGCGCATGTAGCCCACGGCCTGGTACAGACCGGATACGTCACGGGAGTGCTCCCCCGCATTCGGCTTGCGACCCAGGAAAAAGGCCATGCTCATGTGCATTGTCTTCCGGCCCGGGCCCCAGGCCACGTCGTTGTTCATGCCGGTGTACCCGGTGAAACGCCGCTGCCGGGTCACAATCAGGCCACGGCTTTGCCACGGGCCGCCAGGCGGTTTCTCCCAAAACTCCATGCCGCTGTGGCTGCCGTCACGGGCGGCGAGGTGAAGCGTGTCGTCGGGGCCGCACAGGAGTACGGGATAGGTGTTTCGGCCAAAGGCCTCGGCGGCGGTCCAGGCCGACGCATCGTGCGGCCGCAGCGATCGCTGGTACTGCAGAGGCGAGTTGTGTCCGCCCATGACCATGTGCAGATAGCCCTGGCTATCCACTGCAAGGGTGGGCCGGGAATGCTCGTCGACGCCCTCGGCCAGGATGGCGCCGGGGGTCCACCTGCCCGTTTCATGATCGAGCGTACGTACCCGGGCGAAATACCTCTGATTGTACGAGTCCTGCCAGGCAATGTGGGTCCTGCCGCAGCAGGCAACGACCTTGTTCCCCGGCCCCTGGCTTGCGCGTTCGCCGGCGATCACGGACAACAGGGCGTCGCCGCGGTTGCGATCGGCAGCAGCGAACGGGTCGCCCACGTCGCAGGTCCTGATACGTTCGAAAAATTCAGTCTCCAATTGCTCTCCTCCCTCGCTATTCATTCAGCGCCGGATGCTGTTTGTGCCGCACGAGCCCGGATTATCCGAAGCACAACAGAAAAGATCGGATAGCTGAATGTAAGTCCATTCGCTGTGGAATCTCAAGAAGGAATGGTTGTCGCTTTGTTCGCGCAACGTTGCGCCTGCCGACTTCGCTCAGAATGACAACTTGGGCGATGAACATCCGCGAAACGTATCCATCAACCGCTCGCCAAACATGTCATCCTGAGGAGGCCGTCATGGAAACGAAGCCTCCGCGCATATGGGTTGTTGAATGCTTCCGCTGCACGGCAAGCCGAGAAGACGGGAGATTCTTCGCTGCGCTCAGAATGACATGCGTTGCAATAGCCGTTGGCGAAACGTATCCATCAGCCGCTCGCCAAACTGTCATCCTGAGGAGGCCCTGTCTGCCGTGCCCGGCACAGGCAGGCGCCAGGCCGACGAAGGATCTACTGCAGCATCGGATGACGCTCGAGCGTGTTCTGTCTTTCGCAAGGAGCTGACAGGCGGTACGTTTGCGCCTACACGGTCAGGAGGAAGCGCGAGTGTTGAAGCGTCCTCACATATGGGCCGGTGATAGCTACCACTCCACGTCCATTCGAGAAGACGGGCGATTCTTCGCTGCGCTCAGAAGGACAGGTTGGCCGCTTTTCAGTCCTGAATGGTGAACCGGGTTCACATTATTCGCTGCGCAGTGCTTCCACGGGGTTGGCCGTCGCGGCACGGATCGCCTGTCCACTCACAGTCAACAGCGCGATCCCCATCGCCAGGCCTCCGGACGCAGCAAACATCCACCATTCGATATTCGAGCGATACGCGAAGTCCTGCAGCCACCGGGACAGGACGTAATACGCGATTGGCGAAGTGAAAACAAAAGCGATCAGCACGTGCCGGGCAAAGTCCCTGGTCAGCTGGAACACGATGTTCGCCACCGTGGCGCCCAGCACCTTGCGAATGCCAATCTCTGTTTTCCGCTTCGCAGCCGCGAAGGCAGCCAGCCCCAGGAGACCAAGGCAGGCGATGAAAATCGCGAGGCCGGAGAATATCTGCACGACACGAATCATCCGTTGCTCGTTTTCGTAGAGCCGAAGATAGTCGCTGTCCAGAAATGAAAATTCGAATGGCTGATCGGGTGCGAACTCCTCCCACAAGCTTCGTACCGATGAAACAACATCCGCCTCGTTGGCGGGATGCAATCGAACGACGACATAGTCGCGGTTCCAGCGGAGAAAAGGAAGCACCAGTGGTTCGATCCGGTGGCGAAGCGATTGGTAGTGGAAGTCCTTGACGACTCCGATGACGCTTCCTTCACGGGCCGCGAGAACCATTCGCTTGCCCACCGGGTTTTTCCATCCGAGTATCGAGGCGGCCGAACGGTTGATCAGGAAGGCCGTGGAGTCCGACGGGAATTCTTCAGGCGCGAAATTTCGACCCTGGACGACCCCCAGCCCCAGGGCTTCCACGTAATACTCGTCAACCGTCGCGAATGTGAGCGAGGTCTGTTCGTAGTTGGCCGGTTGCTCCAGCCGGAACAGCACAGAGCCGAATTCCTTGCCCGGCACGCTTTGGGCAACTGAAGCGGTGACTACCGAAGCAAGCGATTTGAGTCGTTCTTGAAATGCGTGTGACTGCCGCCCAAGAGCCCTTGCGCCGTGTACGACAAGTACGTTTTCTCTATCGAATCCGAGTCGTTTGTGTTGAACAAACAGAAGTTGTTCGCGAATCACCAATACCCCGATGAGCATTCCGATCGAGATGCAGAATTGCGTAACGACGAGCCCGTTGCGCAATCGCTCTGCCCCGGGGCCTGCCGCAATTCGGCCTGCAAACATGTCCGCAGGCCGAAAGGAAGACAACACGAGCGCGGGATACGCGCTGGCCAGCGCGGCGATCGCGACAAATGCCCCGCACACCGCCAGAACAACCGGAGGAGAACACAGATTGCTCATTGCCAATTGTTTTCCCGTGAGGCTTATCAGATGGGATATAGCCAGTTCGCTGAGCCCCATCGCCAGAACGAACGCCAGGACAAAGTACATGGACGACTCAATGAGAAACTGGCCGACGAGTCTCCCGCGTCGTGAACCCAGCACCTTTCGAATACCTATCTCTCGAGTCCTGCTGGTTGACAACGCCGTGTGCAGATTCACGAAGTTCACGCACGCCAGGAACAGAACAAGCACGGCAACCATGCTGAAGATATAAACCCGCACAATGTCGCCATTCTGCTCGAGTTCGAAATCGTGGTGTGAGTGCAGGTGAATTTGCGTCATCGGTTGCAAGCGGAAACGGCTGTAACCGCCCGATCGGGTAAAGCTTGCCGCCAGCCCTCGACGATCAACGTACTCTCGGAGTTTCGTTTCCAACTCGGAAGCGTTAGTCTGCTCCCTTAAAGCGACATACGTATATACGGTGGCCGATCCCCATTGCGTCTTGCGTTGCTCTACTATGGGAAGCGTCCACAATGGTGCGAGAAAGTCGAATTTAAAATGGGACTGCCGGGGAAACTCTCGCACCACACCCGTGACCCGCAACGTCGAACCGTCGGCCAGGTTCAACGGCTGTCCCAGTGGGTCCTGACCCCGGAAGTATCGTCGCGCCGTCTGTTCGGTAATCACAACCGAATCGGGGTCGCGAAGCGCGGTCACCCGATCTCCTGCTATAAAACGCACGGTAAACACGTCGAAGAAGCCCGTCTCCACGTAAAAAAAGCCGGACTCGTTTGTGCGCGTTTGTCCGGCCCGAAGCGTGCGTCGTTCCCGACGCATGCGTACGGTGCGCTCCACATCCGGAAAGCTGGACAGCGCTTCAGCCACCGGGACAGGACTCAATGGCGTAGTCCATGCGTTGTCCCCGAACTGCCCCTCCCAGAGTACGCGATAGATTTTGTCCGCCTTCTCGTGAAACCTGTCGTAGCTGACTTCGTCCAATACGAGCATCAGAACCAACAGACAACACGCAAGCCCCACGGCCAATCCCACCACGTTGATCGCGGCATACAGCGGGTGCCGCAGCATGTTCCGATAAGCCACCTTGAGATAATTCCAGAACATCAATCGACCCCTCGCGGAGTTGTTGAATGCTTCCGCAGCGGCACGGCAAGCCGAGAAGACGGGAGATTCTTCGCTCCGCTCAGAATGAACTGACTCTCAATAGGCATCGTCGAGATGTCTCCTTCAGATCTCCCCCCACACCGTCAGGCTAAGGAAGCCGGTTTGAAGGTGGGGCCTGCCTGCAGCGCGGTGCGCTGCGCAGGCAGGCGGACATTCCTGTCTGCCCACGTCATTAGCGTTCTGCCGGCATGGATACAGATTGACGATGCCGTCAGGCCAAAGAAGTGTCCGCGCAAATGGCTTGCTGAAGGCTTCCGCTGCACGTCCATTCGAGAAGACGGGAGATTCTTCGCTCCGCTCAGAATGACATGATTTTCAATAGGCATCTTCGAGAAATACCGTCACTCGCCGGCTGGGGCAGCCTTGCTGAGGAAGCGGATGTGAGGGTGGGGCCTGCCGGCAGCGCGGTGCGCTGCGCAGGCAGGCGGACATTCCTGTCTGCCCGCTCTCACTCATACCGCAACGCATCCACGGGATTCGCGCGGGCCGCACGGGTGACCTGAAGACTCACCGCGAGGAGTACCATGAGGAGCATGAGCGCGCCTCCCAGGAGATATGTCCCAATCCCCGGATCCACACGATAAGCGAAGTCTCGCAGCCAGCGCTCCGCCGCAATGTAAGTCGCCGGCCAGGCGATCAGAGCGGCGATGCCGACGAGGACCACGTATTCGCGGGCAAGCAGGGAGATGATACGTGTTGTTGGCGCGCCAACGACTTTCCGGATCCCGATTTCCTTGGTGCGCCTGGCGACCGTGAGCGACGTCAACCCAAACGCGCCAAGGCAGGCGATGAATACGGCAAAGAACGTCGCGAAACCCGCGATCCTGAACCACCGATGTTCCTCCCGGTATTGCCGGTCAATGTCCTCATTAAGGAAATAGTAGTCCAACGGTTCATCCTGTGCGACTTCACGCCACTTCTCCCTCAGGAAATCAAGCGTGTCGTGGACATTTTCGGCGCGAATCCGAACCATGAGCAGATATCGCGTATCCCACGTGGGCCGGCCGGGCGACGGCGTGGCCTGCAATTGCACCACAGCAGGGCCAATGGCGTGGTGTAGCGACTGGAAATTAAAGTCCCGGACGACCCCGATGACAGACAGTTCCTTTCTGTCCAGTCGAATCGTTTCATTGAGAGGCGCATCCCATCCCAGTTTCCTGGCGAGAGTTTCGTTGACAATGACCGACGTCTCCGCGTCGCTTTCCAGCTCGAAGTTTCGACCTGCCATTAGCTCTATTCCTGTTGTTTCAAGGAATCGCTGATCACAGAAAATTCTCTCGACGCCTTCCAGCTTCGTCCCTTTCCAGCTAATGAGTGTATTATTCCGCACGGAATTGCTAAGGCCGTGTGATGTTCTGGTGGTCCTTAGAATGGAGTGATATGCCCGGATCTCCTCCTCAAAGATATCGGCCAGTTCCATTCTGTCAGAAATCCTAAGAAGACGAATGACAACGACATGGCTGGGCTCGAAACCAAGCGGTTTCGATTTCAACATGTTCATTTGTATGGACGCGATGGTCATGCATGTCACCAGTGACGAGGAGATGGCCAGCTGAAATACCACGAGTGAACGGCTGAAAAGACCCATTCGATCTGCCTTGAAACGTCCCTTCAGCGCATCGACCGGGAGAAATCCGGACATGAATAATGCCGGGTAACCCCCGGCGAAAACTCCTACCAATAGCGCCAAGACGACCAGAAACACGAGCGAGTTAGAATCCGCAAGATCGGAAAGTGCGAATTGTCGGTTGACCAGGCTGTTGAAACCCGGCATGAACAGTTCGGCCAGCGCCAGCCCGAGCGCAACCGCGACCAATGTCAGCATAACCGATTCCGCCAGAAACTGCCTTGCCAACTGCGTCCGAAGACCCCCGGCGACCCGGCGCATTCCAACTTCGCGGGCACGGGAAAACGACCGGGCTACCGAAAGGTTCGTATAGTTGACTACGGCCACGAATAGCACCAGTATTGCAATGGCTCCAAGGAGATGCGAATTGACAGGATTGCCAATAGAGCGCGGTCCGATGCGCCTGGTGTCAAAATAAATGTCTCTAAGTTGCTGCAACTTTAGCTTACTCGAGTATCGGCTACTGGAGCGTGGTATCTCGAAGTCCTCGAGGCGACGCTCGATTTCCAGTGGATTCAGATAGTCAGGGAGCATTATGTAAGTGTTTACACGGCGCGTATTCGATCCTTGTTTCTGGTCCTCCGGATTTAACGAGGAGAGAAAGTCAAAACGAATCGTAGAGTTCATGGGAATCGCCCTGATCACACCGGTTACCGTGAGCTCCTGAGTCGGTCGTGCATCCGAGAATTCGTCCCCGGTTTCAGGGGCTTGGCCTTGTCGACCAAACGAAAAAACGTTGACTCCGGATGCTGCTCGTGTGCGGAGAGCTGCACCTTCGACATCCTGAACTGAAATCGTCTTGCCGATCGGGTCTTGTCCCGGGAAATACCTCTCAGCCATTGTTTCGGTAATAGCCACGTAGTTGGGAACCTCCAGTGCGGTGGCCGGGTCTCCCTTGATCAGAGCAAAGGAGAATACTTCAAAAATTGATTGGTCTGCGAAAAGAAACGATGCCTTTGTCGTCTTGCCCGCGTGGCGAATCAGGCGCGAATCGCGGTTCATTCTCACGGAACGAATGCCCGGAAACGCATCCGACAGCGCCGGTGCTAACGTAATCGCCGTCATATCTGATAAATAAACCGAGTCTCTGAACTTTGTCTCTCTTGCGATCCTGTAAATCCGATCAGCATTTTGGTGAAATCCATCGTAGGTCCATTCATATCGCACATAGAGGAATGCCAGCACGCAGAACGCAATTGCGATGCCCAGACCCACCACGTTGATCGCGGCATAGAGCGGGTGCCGGATCAGACTCCGCCATGCCACCTTGAGGTAATTCCAGAACATCAACTGGCTCCTCGCGGATTGGATTCAAAGATGATGTGTCCGCGCATATGGTCTTACCCGGATGTCTGACATTTGGACAGTGCGGAAGATGGGAGATTCTTCGCTCCGCTCAGAATGACATGACTTTCTACAGGCATCGTTGAGACGTCTCCTTCAAATCTTCCCCCACACCGTCATGCTTTGAAATCCGGTTTGAAGGTGGGGCCTGCCGGCAGCGCGGTGCGCTACGCAGGCAGGCGGACATTCCTGTCTGCCCACGTCATTGGCGTTCTGCCGACAGGGATACAGATTGACGATGCCGTCAGGCCAAAGAAGCGTCCGCGCAAATGAGCTGCTGAAGGCTTCCACTCCACGTCCAGTCGAGAAGGCGGGAGATTCTTCGCTACGCTCAGAATGACATGACTCTCAACAGGCATCGTCGAGTTGTCTCCTTCATATCTCCCCCCAAACTGTCATCCTTAGAAATCCGGTTTGAAGGTGGGGCCTGCCGGCAGCGCGGTGCGCTACGCAGGCAGGCGGACATTCCTGTCTGCCCACGTCATTGGCGTTCTGCCGGCATGGTTACAGATTGACGAAACCGTCAGGTCAACGCAGCGTCCGCGCAGATGGGCTGGTGAAGGCTTCCGCTGCACGTCCAATCGAGTAGACGGGTGATTCTTCGACTCCGCTCAGAATGACATGTCTTGCACTCGACAACCGCGAAGTGTTTCGATCATACCTGTGCCGATACTGTCATCCTGAGGAAGCCCTGTCTGCCGTGCCCGGCCTGCCTGCAGCGCAGTACGCTGCGCAGGCAGGCACAGGCAGGCGTCAGGCTGACGAAGGATCTACTGCAGCATGGCTTGATCCCTGAGCTTATGGCACTGAGCCCGACCTGGCAGGCGGCACGTCCGCGCACTCTGCAAGTTCGCTCCGAATGACGATATGGGCGATGTACATCCGCGGCGGATACATCAGGCGCATGTCGGAATCGACCTGACGATATCATTAGCAACGGGCGTGCCACGCGGATTCCGCCCGATTTTACAGGTACTTAGCGATACGCCACGGAAAAAGGCCGGCGCCCAGATGTCCGTTATTGATACAGTAGTGTGCGAAAATGAACACATGGCGGGCGCCGGTCCTCGAACCGCTTGACAGGATAAGTCTCTGTGATCATTATGGTTGGGCGTGAATTCGATCCGGGAGGCGTATTGGCACGAAAAATGCGTCTTAAAAGGACTGAGCCAATCCCGGCATGATTGGCCCCTGTACCCCTTCAAGCTTCAGCGGTCCGGGTACCTTCGGCCTGTCCATGCTTGACCGACAGAGGCTTCAATGAAGACATTCGATAAAATTCTGATTGTCGACGATGACCGCGACGTGCTGCTGGCGGCACAACTCTTCCTCAAGCAGCACGCCGGGAGGATCGACACCGAAGCCGATCCAAACCGCATTCCCGAACTGCTGCAGAACGACGCGTACGACGTGATTCTACTGGATATGAACTTCGCCCAGGACGCCACCTCAGGCAGGGAAGGGTTTCACTGGCTCGGCAGGATTCTGGAGGTCGATCCGTCCGCGGTTGTGGTCCTGATCACCGCGTTCGGCGACGTCAATACCGCCGTTCGGGCCATTCGGGAAGGCGCCACGGACTTTGTCCTCAAGCCCTGGCAGAACGAGAAACTGCTGGCCACGTTGTCCTCGGCAGCCAGGCTCCGGCGGTCGCGGCTCGACGTCTTCCGGCTACGCTCCCGCCAGCAGCAACTCCACGCCGACCTGGACAGGCAGTTTCCCGGCATCGTGGCCGTCTCTCCGGTGATGCGCGACGTTTTCGAAACCATCCGGAAGGTCGCCGCAACGGACGCCAACGTGCTTATCCTGGGCGACAACGGAACTGGCAAAGACGCGGTCGCCCGCGCCGTTCACCGTCACTCCGGCCGCGCGGATCAGGTCTTCATCCACGTGGACCTCGGCGCCGTCCCCGAGACCCTTTTCGAAAGCGAACTTTTCGGGCACAAAAAAGGCGCCTTTACAGACGCCAGGGAAGACCGCGCGGGGCGGTTTGAAACGGCATCGGGCGGGACACTGTTCCTGGATGAGATCGGCAACCTCTCACTGCCGCTTCAGGCAAAACTGCTCACCGTACTCGAGAAACGCACGGTTTTTCGTCTGGGCACCAACAAGCCCGTCCCCATCGACATCCGGCTCGTGTGCGCCACCAATACGCCCATCCACGATCTGTCCGCCCGACACGAATTCCGCCAGGACCTGCTCTATCGCGTCAACACCGTTGAGATCCGGCTGCCGCCGCTCCGGGAGCGCCGCGAAGACCTGCCGCTGCTCATCGGCAGCTTCCTGGACAGGTATTGCAGGAAGTACAAGAAGCCCCGCATCGGCCTGCATCCCGGCACACTGGAAAAACTCAAAGGCTATTCCTGGCCGGGAAACGTCCGTGAACTGCAGCACGCCATCGAACGCGCGGTCATCATGAACGAAAACGGAACACTGCAACCGGCCGACTTTCCGCTCAATACCTCGGAAGCCACCGCGGGCGACCACATTCACTGCGAAGACTTCAACCTGGAACGCATCGAGAAAACCGCGATCCGCAAAGCCATCGAGAAGCACGAGGGCAACATCAGCCACACGGCCCGGGAACTGGGCATTACACGCAGCGCACTTTACCGCAGGCTGGAAAAATATGGTCTATAGACACTTCCGAACGCTCTGCATCGTGCGGGTGGCCTTCCTGTGCGCCACCATCTGCGCCCTTGTGTACGTCCTCTTCGAGACGTCCTACTACACCACTGTCCTCATCCTGGCCGGCATTACGCTCTACCAGGCCTGGGCCCTCATTCACTACGTGGAGCGCACCAGCCGGGACCTCACCCGCTTTCTGCAGGCCATCCGGTACGAAGACTTCTCCCAATCCTTCAGCGGCCGCAGCCTCGGTTCCGCATTCGACGATCTGAAAGAGGCGTTCAACGAGGTGCTGAACGCCTTCAGGAGGACGCGCGCGGAAAAAGAGGAAAACTTCCAATACCTGCAAACCGTAGTCCAGCACGTGGGCGTGGGCCTGGTCTGTTACGGGACCGACGGCCGCATCGAACTGATGAACACCGCCGCCCAACGCCTGCTTCGGAGACCCCACGTCCACAACGTGCGCGAACTCGAGGCGGTGAGCGAGGCCCTTGCGAACACGCTTCTCGCACTGGGCCCGGGCGACCGGACACTGGTCAAGGTTCAGGACGAGGACGAACTGCTTCAGATCATCATCCACGCCACAGAAATTCGAATGCGCGGCGAGTCGTTCATCCTGGCTTCTGTGCAGGACATTCAGAGCGAACTCGAAGAACAGGAAATGGAAGCGTGGCAGAAACTCATTCGGGTGCTCATCCACGAAATCATGAACTCGATCACGCCCATTTCGTCCCTGGCCTCCACGGTACGCGGCCACTTTCCCGAATCCGGCCGCCCGTCCCCGCTCGATCCGCAGACCGCGGCAGACGTGAGCGCCGCGCTCGAGACGATTCAGTCGCGCAGCGAAGGCCTGCAACAGTTCGTGGATACCTACCGCCAGCTCACGCGGATCCCCCGGCCCGACTTCCAGATCTGTCCCGTCGCCGCACTTTTCGACCGCGTTACGTCCCTCATGAATCCGGAGTGCGACACGGCAGGAATCGCCCTGCGCACGCGGGTTGAACCCGAGTCCCTGGAAGTCACGGCCGACCCCAACCTCGTGGAGCAGGCGCTCATCAATCTCGTGCGGAACGCCGCAGAAGCCCTGGCCGGGCGCGATCAGCCCCGCGTCGACCTCAATGCGGGCCTGGACCGGAGGGGGCGCGTTCTCATTCGCGTACGTGACAACGGCCCGGGCATCCTCGAAGAGGTGCAGGACCGCATCTTTATCCCCTTTTTCACGACGAAGCAGGAAGGATCGGGTATCGGCCTGTCGCTGTGCCGGCAGATCATGCGCCAGCATCGCGGCGCCATCAGCGTTCAATCCACGCCCGAAGAAGAAACGGTGTTCACCCTCCGGTTCTGATCTCCAGGCTGTCCAGCGGGCGGATGTTGTCAGCACGCGACTCGCCCTCTACCCCCAGTCCTCCAGGATGGCCTTCACGGCGTTGTGCCCCGGGGCGCCCGTCACTTCGCCACCCGGATGGGTACCCGCGCCGCACAGATACAGGTTCGGCACCGGCGTTGCGTAGCGCGACCATCCGCCGAGGGGGCGCTGCGCCAGGAACTGGTCCGGCACGATGTCCAGATGTCGGATATTGCCGTCCGTAAGGCCAACCCTTTCCTCCAGGTCATAAGGTGTGAACAACGACCAGTCCACCAGAATATCCCGGAGATTCGGGGCATATGTCGACAGCGTATCGATCATGCGCTCACCCACCTCGTTGCGTCGTTCGGCCCACGTGCCGACTCGCGGGCGCACGGGCGCGTAGAGCGCCCAGACGGACATGACGTGATGACCGGGCGGCGCCATTGTGTCGTCGTAGACGGACGGGATCTGCACTTCCAGTACGGGTTCCCGCGCGGGATCCCCACGCCGGGCGTCGTCCCAGGCGCGAGCGAAATAGTCGATGGACGGACAGATTTTAATTTCAGCCATCCAGCGCGGATCAAAATCTGATTCGCCCCTCGCGAAGTCAGGAAGACCGGAAAGCGCCGCGTGGAATTTCAGATAGGCCGTCCTGGTCTTCAGACGATTCGCCCTTGCAAGGAATCGGCCATCCAGCGCACCCGGCGGCAACAGCTTCAGAAACGTGCGCTTGGGATCGGCGTTGGAGACCACAATCCGACTGCGGATCTCCGTGCCGTCGGCAAGCGCCACGCCGCAGGCCCGGCCCTCTTCCAGCAGGATCTGCCGGACTTCCGCTCCCGTCTGCAAAACCGCACCGCGAGACCGCGCCGCCCTCGCCAGGGCGTTGGCGATTCCGCCCATCCCGCCCTTGACGATCCCCACGTTTTCCGGCCGGCCGAACACGCCGCATTTGATGTACGCGTAACACCATGCGCTGCCGGGCGCCGCGGGGTCTCCTACGTCCTGCGCCTGAATGAACGCGCCCTGGGCCTCGTCGGAATCGAAGAACTCTGTCACCAGATCGGTCATGCTGGTCGTCAGCAGGCGGTCCAGAAGCGCCTCGTCTTCCGTTCCCCTCGCACGTGCGGAAATCTCACTTATCGTGGGCGGCGGCGTCAGGAAATACGGGTAGATGATCCCGGCGGCGCGCTCCCAGAAAGCGAGCCACTCGGGATAGGCCTCCGCGTCCTTCTGCGAGAAACGTGCGAGTTCCGCCTGGCTGCGTTCCAGGTCGTCCCAGAGGCGGAGAGCGGAACCGTCGGGAAAGGGCTGGAACCGGGAAGGGTCCAGGTGATAGACATCGAACCCGTTCTCCCGCAGGGCCAACTCGTCAATCACCTTGTCCTGCAGCAGATGGCAGATGTAGGAGCAGGACGAAAACCGGTAGCCGGGAAAGAGTTCCTCGGTCGCACAGGCGCCGCCCAGGAGGTCCCGGCGTTCCAGCAACAGCACGTCCATTCCGGCATCCGCCAGGTAGGACGCCGCAACCAGCCCGTTGTGACCGCCTCCCAGAATCACCGCATCGCAATCTACCATGGCCATGGTTAAGTGCTCCGCTATAGGTGTGGCGCTGTCATCAGTCAGTGATCGGCTCACTGATCGGTTAATTCATGCCAGGAGAGGTGAGACGGGAGACGTAAGAGGGCCGCACCACCCGACCATGGATTCGCGGTGTCGTATTTGCAAGGATTGTGGTGTTTGGTTTTTCGGTTCAAGCTGAACGCTGATGGCTGACAGCTGACATTCTTGTTCTATTATCGAAGCCCCCAACCATTCTCCATGAGCCACGCCCTGACGTAGCGCCGGCAATCTCCCTGCAGTTCGATTGTTTCCCCGCGAATCGTCCCGCCCGTCCCACATGCTTCCCGCAACGCCCGCGCCAGGTCCTTCAAATCGCCCTTTGCCAGCACCAGACCGCCGGCCAGCGTTACCACTTTGCCCCGCTTCCGTTTCTCCAGCGAAATACGAATCCGCTGCTCCTCCGGCGCGCGGGAAACCAGTACTTCCACGTCAATGTCAGGCACATCGTCGGAAATAAACGCCCATCCCTCTCCAGAAGTTCGCCTAACCGCCATATTTCTCCCCTATTGAAATCCTGAAATACCCGCTGTCCCGGACAGAACACTAGCGCCCTTCCTCTCAGGACCGTCCGGTTCCGTCTCCAAAATCCGGCACTTCCATCAAGACGCCTCCGTTCATCGCGGATTGGTGGGCCACCAGCCCCGGAACCAGGTACCGCGCCGCCTGCCACACGTCGTTTGGCGGTGTTTCGCCCGTCACACACGCCGTCACGAAATCGTGTACGAGGAACTGATGGGCGCCCTTGTGCCCGTTTCCCAGCCCGATGAACTCCCTCGGCAGCAGGTGTACGGGATGTACCGGAGACACCCCCTGGTGCGTGCCGTCGTCCCCCGTAACCGCGCCCATCGGGTCGTCGGCCGGAGCAGCCAATACGCCCTCACAGGACAAATCAGCGGTCAGGTCCACGCACGTCTTCCGGTCCTTCGTGATCCACACCTGTCCTTGCACCTGTTCCTCGTATCCGGCATCCGTTCCATACAGGCTCATCCCCACCGTGCCGGGATGCCCGATCCGGCGGAACTCATTGAAGCGCGCCATGCTCCCGTCCGACATCCTGCACAACATGGTCTGGTTGCTGAAGGGGTTCTTCCAGACGTTGTCTTCGCTCGCGTACAGATTATCCTCATGGCGGTCCACGAAACCCATTCCGCTCACGTGCGTGGCGCGCGCGCCGGTAACCGACACGATCATGCTGGTCGAATGCGTGGGATAATGCAGAGGCGGAGACCCGAAATACCGCTTCCACTTCTCGCCGTGCCGCCACTGCGCGACCGCATACAGTCCGTGCGTGTAATCGTGGTAATATTCCGCCTCCCCGTATACGATATGTCCGAAGTCTCCCTTCTGAAAGCGGTCCCGGCAATAGATCGTACAGGGGTAATAGTAACTCGTCTCGCCGATCATGTATGTCAACCCGGTCTCTTCAACCGCCTTTACAAGCTCGGAGATTTCTTCCAATGTTACGGCTGAAGGCACCGCCGAATACACGTGTTTGCCGCTTCGCAATGCCTGGACCGCCTGAGGTCCGTGCAGATGGTGCTGCGTAATGATCGCGATCGCGTCCACGTTGGAGATGCACAACGCATCGAGTGACGGATACGTGTCGGGAACACCGAAACGCGCTGATTTCTCCGCCAGCTTCTCCGCGTCCAGGTCGCATAACACCACGTGGTCGACCTCCGGATGCGCCTTGAACAGCGGGATGAACGAATTCGCGAACGCTCCGGTGCCACAGATCCCGAGACGAATTCCCATAAAGACTCCGAAAGCAGCATTCAGCTATCAGTTTTTAGCCGTCAGCCAAAAGCGGTAGGCGAAAACCAGATTCAAAATCCACTTCTCCCCAAATTCCCTGCCTACGGCCGGACATAGAATCCTCACACGAAGGCACGAAGACACAAAGGGAAAACCGGAAATCAGCAAAAAGCGGTGAGACGTGAGAGGGTAGAGATTTCCTGCCTTGTGAGGCCTCTTGTCGTGCCGGAGGCAAAGTGGAATAACATACCTGGCAAGAATTTCTTCTACCGTCTTCCCTCTACCTTCTTACCGCCTTTAGGAGACCTCTACCCCCGACCCCCTCTCCGAAGGGAGAGGGTGTTTCGATAAGAAATGCACGTGACGGTCGATCCGCAAGCCCTAAAGAGGTCGGCAACAAAACAGGAAGGCGGCTCTCTACGGCATACGCAATGATTCTTGAACCCCTATCCCCCATTTCGTAAATTGCCCCAAACGAAAGGAGACCCCCATGGACCTCTCGAAGTTTCAGGACGACGCCATCGAATCCGAATGGACTCTGTTGAAGGTCGAACAGGGCGACCATGTCAAGCTGCCGATGGAAGCCGGCGACTGGAGCCGTGCGAACGAGATACGCGCCGATATCTTCCTTCCCGAAGGCGTGGATGACCAGATCTATTGCACCCTCACCTCGGGACACCGCACCGAAGGCATGAGCGAGGACGACGGCTACTGGTTCAACGCCATCGTCTCCCCTCGCGGCGGCAACATATGGCGGGGCTGGCGCGAGTTCCGTTTCCCCGCAGAGTGTTTCTATACCAGGGGAATTCCGACCGCGGGGTGGGTCGATATGTCCTCGGGCGAGATTCGTCTGCCACCGGGAGGCCGCATCCGAAACGTCCGCCTGGTCCAGCGCCGGATCGTCCAGGGCCCGCGGATGACGGACGACGCCCTCATCGCCGCCATCGATCCGGACCATCCGGGGCTCGAGGCCGCGGCGCGGGCAACCGGCAGCGACGCCCGGCTTTCGGCAATCGCATCCCATTTCCGTTCCAGCGGCTTCGACCGGCGGCACACGACGCCGGATCCCGGGCCAGATGCCAACACCGACGAGGCGGACCGGATCCTCGCCGGTCACATGATGGGCCACCACTGGCCGGACGGCGTGGATTGGGATGCCAATCCCTACGGATATATCGAGTGGTCCATCCGTATCCACGCGTTTTCCTATTTCAAGCCGCTCGAACACGCCTGGACAACCACCCGGGATCCCAAATACACGAAAGGCATCGAAGCCATCCTGTGCGACTGGATGCGCAAAACGCCCATGCCCTTCGGCGTCCGCGCGGGCGGCCTGGCCTGGGGGCATTCGCTGATCGTGAGCATGCGGGCCTTCAATACGCTCGTCGATACCTTCACCGTACTCTGCGACTGCCCGGAGACCGAAGACCGGACCATCCTGGACCTGCTCAAATCCATCTACGAACACGCCGTCTACCTGCTGAAATTTGAATCCTTTCCGCCCTCGAACAAGACCATATCGGAAGGCAGGTCTCTGGTCGCGTTGGCCTGCTCCTTCCCCGAATTTCGAGCGGCCGAAGCCTGGTTCGACGACGCCAGCCGGCGGCTCATGGACGACATGAACATCCAGGTGATGCCGGACGGCGCATCGTACGAACTTACCCCGGGCTATCAGATCTCGATCGCCTCGTGGTTCCTGGATGCATATCAAGTGGCGGGGAAGTTCGGCCGGACCCTCGATCCTGAACTGGAATCCGGCATCCGGCGCATGTACGACTGGTGCGTCTCCATCAACCGTCCCGACTTTACCTTTCCCTCCATTTCCGACGCCGGCAGCCTGGACGGAAGATTCGGCGACGCGCTTGCCAATCCGGGCGCAATTCTCGACCAGGAATCCGCCACCTGGATCGGCAGAGAAGGCAAGGAAGGCAGGCCGCCGGACTACACGTCCGTTGCCCACCGGGACTCCGGCTACTTCGTCATGCGCAGCGGTTGGGACCGGGACGCCCGCTACATGCTGTTCGAAGGCGGACCGTACGGCCGATTCCACCAGCACGAAGATATGCTTTCGTTCGATCTCTACGCCCACGGCCTCCCATTCATCGTAGACCCCGGAATCGCCTCGTATTATCCGAACGCCTGGACCTCGTTCTACCGGACAACCGAAGCGCACAATACGGTACTCGTGGACGGCCGCGGACAGAACCGCCGCGTCCGGACGATCGACGAATGGGTGACGTCCGCCAGAGAAAGGACCGTGTGGCGGTCCGATGACCGCGCGGACGTTGCCGTTGCCACGTACGATGCCGGATACGCCGGGTTGGACGCGGGCGTCGCTCACCGCCGGGCCGTCATGTTCGTCAAGCCCGATTACTTCCTGATCTTCGACGAACTCACGGGCGACGGTCCCCGCACCTATGAGGCGCTCTTCCACTTCATGCCCTACCGCGTGCTGATCGACCCGGACACCAGAGCCGCCCGTACTGGACGAATGGACCCTCCCAACCTGGAAGTCATCCCGCTCACCAGAATGACGCCCCAACTCGTTTGCGGCAGAAACGATCCGGTACAGGGCTGGCTCGCCATTGGCGGACAGGACGTTCCCGCGCCGGTCGTCATTTACAAAAAGCGGACGTCGCTGCCCTTCCGTACCGGCTACGCCCTCGTGCCCTTCACGGACGGCGTCAGCGCGGGCGTCACCTCGAGGATCACGCGCAGGGGCGACATCTGGAACGTCCGCATCGCCCATCCGGACGGGACGGTGGATCGGATCCGGATGGACTGGTCCGACACAAACGGGCCGGTGCTGGTTTAGCCCCAATTCAAAAAAAACAGCAATCCGGCGACGCGACGAAACCCCCTGGTACGGGGCGTCATCGTGACCGAAGGCAAGGCGCGCGACCGAGTCGACTCCGGGATTTGGCGGGGGAGCGCAACCCAGGTGTTCGGCCGGGAGATCCGGCCGCCTGTCTGCCTGCTTGCGCGCTGCGCGCAGGCAAGCGTGCACCGCACAGGCAGGTAGCCCGGATGGGCCTTTTCAACGGGCTGCTATTGTAGTTTGTGATGACCGTTTCAAGTTGATGCACTGGAGAGTCCGACATGCTGAAGAGAATACGGATCCGAGGATATAAGTCTCTTGACGACATGGAAGTGTCCCTATCACGGCTGGTCGTGCTGTTTGGACCTAACGCCGCCGGTAAGAGCAACTTGCTCGACGCGTTGCAACTGCTGTCAAAGCTGGGGACCAGCCGGACAGTCAAAGAAGCGTTCGATCCTCCGTATCGAGGGAAGCCACTGGAGTCCTTTACCATCGGAAAAAAAGGTATCAAGGGTCTACTCAAAGAGGAAAGATTGTCGTTCTCCATTGAAGCCGACCTTGGTTTGTCCAACGCAGTGGTCGAGGCTGTGAATCGCCAGATTCTGGAAATGCGTCGTCCAGGCGTCGAAGGCGAGTTTAAGTCCATCGACAAGATCCCTGCCCGCGTCCGTGAAACATATCTCCGTTACCGCATCGAGATAGAGATGCTGCCAAAATCCGGAGTTCTGCGAGTAGCGGATGAATACCTGGCTGCATTGAACGCCGACGGGCAACCCACCCGCAAACGGAAGCCGTTTATTGAACGCCAGGATCAGAAGATACACCTGCGGCTGGAGGGGCAGGCGCATCCGACCTATTACGATCGCTACCTTGACCACAGCATTCTCTCAATGCCACATTATCCGCCTCACTACCCACACCTGGCGGCGGCTCGGCGTGAGTTGGAGAGTTGGTTGTTCTTTTACTTCGAACCCCGCGAACGTATGAGGGCCGCGAATCCTGTAAAAGAGGTAAGACATATCGGTTTGATGGGCGAAGAACTCGCAGCCTTTCTGAATACCATGAAAGCAACCGATGCCAGGCAATTCAAAGGCGTTGAAAAGGCTCTACACGCGCTGATGCCCAACATCGATGGTATCGAGGTTGAAGTGAGCGACCTGGGCGAGGTAGAACTGAGACTTAAGGAAGGCGGTGTGGTGATTCCGGCTCGAGTGCTCTCGGAAGGCACCCTGAGGATGCTCGGACTCCTGGCCCTGACTGGCGTTGACGACACCCCTGCTCTGGTTGGATTCGAAGAGCCGGAGAATGGCATTCACCCGCGCCGCATTCAGTTGATCGCGGAATTGCTCAAAACACAGGAGGTTCTCGACCAGACCCAACACATCATTACGACTCACTCACCGATCCTGCCCGACCTGCTCGAAGACGACTCCCTGTTTGCGGTTCGACGCCTTAATGGACAGACTCGCATCGATCCGTTCTCATCGTGGGGACCACTGGCGAGACGCAACGATATTAGCCAGACGCTATCCGACGATGAAGGCGGACTGCCGGTTTCAACACGCATCCTGAGAGGGGATTTTGATGCGTGAAATCGCGCTCTTTGCCGAGGATTTCGCACATCAGCTTGTGATCGGCGCGCTCGTAAGCAAGATCGCCGTCGAATTCAACATCGAAGTGCGACTGGACTGGCGGAGCGCTGTGGGCGGCTACGGAAGAGTAATCACCGAGGTCAACAACTATATGCGGGATCTCATTCGGCAGGAGAATCCGCGCCCCGACTTGATCGTCGTCGCAACAGACGCCAACTGCAAGGGACTTAACGACCGAATGAAGGAGATCATTGGCCCAGAAGAACTTCCTCCGCTGATCCGCGCCGTTCCGGACCCGCATATCGAACGTTGGCTCCTGCTCGACGGATCGGCATTCAAAGCCGTATTTGGAGTGGGGTGCGATGCCCCCGATCAGAAATGTGACCGAAGACGATATAAGCAGCGCTTGATTGAAGCCATTCGTAACACGGGGACGATACCCAGACTCGGGGGCATCGAATACGCTGAAGACCTCGTCCAGCACATAAACATCAATCGCGTCGCACGTTTGGACCGCTCTTTTCGGCGATTCGTCGAGGCTCTTCGCAATACATATCTGGAATGGAAACTCCAAAGCCGAACAGCCAGCCTATAGTTGAAATCGCTCATCACTGGATTTGCATCAGTTGAAGTTGGAGTCGCAGCACTCAGTGAACTGTTAACCGGTAATATCTGGCCTGGAGAGAAACCAATGCAGCCCAACTATGACGTTGATATGCAGTTGGACGTGAAAGTCCCCATGCGTGACGGGGTGAATCTTTCGGCGGACATCTACCTGCCGCGCGCCCGGGGGAGATTCCCCACGGTCCTGATGCGTACGCCATATAGCAATAACGCCGACGGGATGGTCGAAAAAGCCAGGCGGTTGGCCAATAACGGATACGCCTGCGTGCTTCAGGACTGCCGCGGACGCTGGGACTCCGAAGGCACCTATTACGCGTTTCGGGAAGGCGAAGACGGGTACGACACCCATGAGTGGATCGGGAGCCGGGAATGGTGCAGCGGCAGCATAGGAATGGCCGGCAGTTCCTATGGCGGCGCCGTACAGTGGCGCAGCGCGCCGTATGCCAGCCGTTATCTCAAATGCATGGCGCCCCGGGTCATCTGCGCCGATTACTACACCGGCCTCGTCCATCCCGGCGGCGCGTTCCAGCTCAACGTCATGCTCACCTGGGGCATGCGCACCAACGCCCGCACGGGCCAGACCATTGAGTTTCACAACTGGACCGAAGCCTTCCGGGCGCTGCCGCTCGACAGAATGGACGAACACGCGGGCCGCGACGTCGCCTTCTGGAAAGACTGGGTCGAGCATGACGCTTACGACGATTACTGGGAGGAATTCAACGACGAAACCCGGTGGGGGGATATGATCGCGCCCGCGTTCAACATGGGCGGCTGGTACGACCTCTACGCGGCCCAGACCTTCAGCAACTACAACGGCCTTCGTCAGAACGGCGGCTCGGAAGACGCGAAGAAAAGCAAACTCATCGTGGGTCCGTGGCCGCACGCGCTCAGCGCGTCGCCAAAAACCGGGGACGTCGACTTCGGAGCGCCTTCCATGGTGGATCTGGAAAGCCTCGAGCAGCGCTGGTTCGACTACTGGCTCAAGGGCATCGACAACGGCGTCGTGGATGAACCGCCGCTGAAGCTGTTCATCATGGGGGTCAACCGGTGGCGCGACGAAGACGAGTGGCCGCTCGCCCGAACCCACTGGCAGAAATGGCACCTGCATTCCGCCGGTCAGGCCAACACGCTGCTCGGCAACGGCTGTCTTTCCGTCGAATCTCCGGCAGAGGAGTCCGCGGACCACTTCACATATGATCCCCGTTATCCGGTACCGACCATGGGCGGAAACAACTGCTGTTCCCCCCACATCGTCCCCTGGGGGCCGCAGGACCAGCGCCCGGTGGAAATGCGGAGCGACGTGCTCTGTTATACCAGCGATCCAATGGAAACGGACCTGGAAGTCACCGGTCCCGTCAGCGTGGTAGTCTACGCCGCCACGGACTGTACGGACACGGACTGGACTGCCAAGCTGGTGGACGTGTCGCCATCGGGGTACGCCATGAACCTCTGCGACGGCATCCTGAGAGCCCGCTTTCGGGAAAGCCTTGCCAGCCCATCCCTGCTCGAGCCCGGCAACGTGTACGCCTATGAGATCGACCTGGGCGTTACGGGAAACGTATTTAAAAAAGGCCACTGCATCCGGCTCGAAATCTCGTCGTCGAACTTTCCCCGGTTCGACCGCAATCTCAATACGGGCGGCTCTCTGGCAAGCGAAACCGAAATGCGCCAGGCCAATCAGACCGTCCATCACTCAAGACAATATCCGTCCCATATCGTCCTTCCCGTCATTCCGGCAATGTAACTGTCCAGATTCGTCGAGGCGCCAGGCGCTCCTGAAGGACCTTTCGATATGTCCGAACCATATCTCCTCATATCCATTCCCGACAAGAGTTTCGGCTTTGTTCCAGGCCAGCGTATCTCCATCGACATCCATGTGATCGGGCTGGACAAACAGACGGTCCGCGTCCGGTTTTCGGTCAACGACCCGCTCGGCGCCACGCGGTTCTCATTGCGGGAGGTGGAACGAGAAATCGACGGCGGGCACACGGTTCTCCCGTTCGACTGCGACCTCGAACCCGACTTTCAGCCGGGCGCCTATCTCGTCACGGCGCAGGTCCTCTCGGAATCGCAGCATATCCGGGCTATCGCCACCGAATTGTTTGAGGTGGTCGTACCCGACCGCCGCCTGACCGACGGCTTTCCGGTTGCGCCGCGCGACCGCATCATCGATGCGAACCACGCCTTCGAACCGACAGACACGGAAACGCTGGATGCGGCGTTCCGGACGGCCCATGCCGAATGTGAAGCGTGTCGCAATGCGGACGGCGGTTGGGGTACGGTCCCCGATGCGGAAAAACCCGCGTACCGCTGGCCCGCGAACGTCATCCTGGGTTATCTGTACGGTTACGAGGCGCTGGGTGACGAGCAATACCGGAAGCTGGCTGTCGGCGGCCTGGACTATCTCCTTGCCGAGCAGGAAGAGAACGGCGCCTTCCGCTGGTGGTACAAAGCCGTCCCCGGCGGCGTGATGAACCAGCGCGATAACTTCTATGACACGGGCTGGGCAGGCATGGCGCTGGCAGAGGGTTTTCGCGTTACGGGCGAGGAAAAATACCTCGACGCCGTTCGAAGGGCAGCCGGCTGGACAATGACCTGCCCGTTTACGGGAAACAACAACTACGATGCATTCGCCCTCTGGTTCCTCTCCCTGCTGTATGAGTTTACCGGAGACGAAAAATATCTGGAGACGGCCGTGTGGCGGACCCGGGGCGGCGTTTTCTTCGCGCAGCTTCCCCGGGGCGGATGGCCGGGTCACAATTTCCATATCGGCTACCAGTCCATAACCGTCAATGGGCTCGCCTCGCTGTACGACGTCCTCCCCGTCGACCATCCCTTTATCGATCCGCTCAGGGACCGCCTCTGCGCCGCCCTCAATTTCACCACGTTCCTTCAGACGTCCACCGGGGACTATTGCGTTGGCTGGGAGTATGACCGGGAATTCCATATCGACAGCGCGGGCAATCCCGCGGGAAACACGGGCCCCGCAAGGTCCGAACTGGTTCGCGCCTTCTACAAGACCCATAACCGCATCGACGTACCCGAGAATGTCCTCAACGGGCTCTGCCGTTCCACCACCGCGAGGATCGAAGCCCTCCGGAATCGTTCCGAACGCGACAATTCAGACTTCACCTGTCTGATGGACGTCGGCACCCTTCTCAAATGGCGCCACGACAAATGAGGCACGGCTTTCGCCGCGCCTCCAATTTCCCGGGAAGGGCCCCGGGATTCCGTGCGCTGTCCTTCTGTATCGCGCTTTCCTGTCCGTGTCCTGTCCCGAAAATATCTAACCGACAGGCACCCTGTCACCGGGACCGAACACCCGGTACCACTTCGATTTCGAACAGCTTCGGCCATCGTTTTCCGGTCACGAAGAGGCGCTTCCCATCCCCATCATACGCGATCCCGTTCAACGCGGCATCCGTGCCCATCCGTTCCCGTCCGGGCAGCAACCCGGCCAGGTCGATCCAGCCCACCACCCTCCCGGACTCCGGGGCGATCCTCGCAATCAGGTCCGATTCCCAGACATTGGCGTAGATTTCGCCCTCGACGTATTCCAGTTCATTCAGCCGGGTCACCGGCCCCATATTGTCCCGGACTTCCACCCGCCCCAACTCCTCGAACGTGTCGGGATCTCTGAAATAAAGCGTCGGCGACCCATCGCTCACGATCAACCGCCGGCCGTCGTGTGTGATCCCCCACCCCTCGGTTGAATAGGTGAACGACCGCAGGCGTTCGAATGTTTGCCTGTTGTAGACGAATCCGGTCCGTGCCACCCAGGTCAACTGAATGATGCGATTTCCGAAAATCGTAATTCCCTCCCCGAAATACCGGGATTCCAGCGGCTGAATCCGTGTGACTTCGCCGGTTTCCGGCACAACCTCGCGCAATGACGATCGACCGTAGAGTCCCGTTCCCTCGTACAGGAAACCGTTCTCATAGACAAGGCCCTGGGTAAACGCGCCGTGATCGTGGGGATACGCATTGATGACGCGGTACGTATATTGTCGAGGTTTCTGCTCGGCAGTCGAGTCCGGGCGTGATGACGCTCGAGTATCGGGCGACGCCTGCCGGGCCGCAACCTGATCGATCGCAAGTGGATTCGTCAGAACCGACGCAGCGAATAAGACCGGAGCGATTCCTCGCAGAGAGCGAAGGCCCGGGGAACGCGGGAAAACCGGATGCTGGGTTCTGCGCCTGGACTGTAAGGTCATTTCCCTCAGTCTTTCTCTCTATTTTCATTTTTTCTTCGTCCTTTTTCTTTTGCGCGTGAGAAAAAGGACCAAAAAGACCCGCGCCCCTCGGCGGGGGGCCGGGACCTACCCCCTAACCCCCTTCCTGAAGGAAGGGGGAAAGCGGGATTCTATCGCGTGGCGCTCGTTTCCCTTTACTTTAGGAAAGGGCCCCTGCCTGCCGGTGGTTTTTCGGCAGGCAGGGGGGATAGGTCGCCCATCCCTAACTATGTTGCTGGACGGAATGGCACGGAATCCGCCTCCGCCTGCGCAGCAGGTGACCTGTTGTGCCAATGGGTCTCCGGCACAACAGGGGACGCGTGGTTCTTGCGTTCGTGGCTGATGGTGAGCGGCACGTTCTTTGCCCGTCCAACAAAACAGCCGTGCCCCCAACCCACTGAGTTCACGGCCGCGTCGCGTTCCAGTCGGGTCGCCTCTATGTCTTCCCGGCTGCCTGCCCCGTCGCCGATGGATCGCCTTCAATCCATTCTTCGCCGTCCGTCCACACTTCCTTCTTCCAGATCGGCACGGTTTCCTTCAGCCGGTCGATCGCGTAATGACAGGCTTCCAGGGCCGCTTTGCGGTGCGGCGCGGAAATCGCTATCAGCACGCTGGTCTCGCCGATCTCCAATCGCCCCACGCGATGCAGCATGCCCACGCGGTCCACCTCCCACTTCGCCTTCACCTCCCGGCCTATCTCCTCCATCTTCTTCTCGGCCATATCCTTATAGGCATCGTACACCAGATAGCTCGTCCTGCGGCCCATCGAATGGTCTCGCACCACGCCCGCGAAGGTCGCCACCGCGCCATCCGAATCTCCAAGCACGGCGTCGTGCAGCGCGTCGGCCGATATGGGTCCTTCCTGGATGCGGTACAGATCACCGGACATGGATTCTTCCCCCTCTTGCGACCCTCATCCCGCAATGCCGTCAGCCGTCGCTCCCCCGCTTACCGGCGGGATAAACGCCACCTCGTCCCCTTCATTGAGCTGTTGCGTCCGATCCACGTACGCCTGGTTGACCGAAATCATCAGACTGCCCTCCATTTCCTGCAGCCGGGGATGCTCCACTGCCAATCGCGCCAGCAAGGCCGCAACGGATGCGCGCTCGGGCAGCGATATCGACGCCTCCGGCGTCCCTACAAGATCCCTGCACGACGCGAAAAACAAGACCTTGACCTCCATGTTCCGTCTCCACCCCTCTGATTGGAGAATCCGCCGCGGAGGGGTTGTTTCGTCAACGCACCCGCTCGAGCCTGGTATTCTCCGTCAACCCCGGCCTCCGCCCCCGCTTCGCCACGGACCTGGCGCCGATGGTTTTGATATCGGCCGTAAAGTCGATGGGGGACGCGCCGCTGATCGCGCTGCCCACGCCGAACCCGTCCACCGCGGATCCCGCCGCTACGAACTCCCGGATGCGTTCCGGCGTCATTCCGCCGCTCACGTAGATCTTCACCTCCCGATGCCCCGCGCGGTCCAGCCCGCTGCGAACCCGGTTCACGAGATCGGGCGTCACGCCGCCCAGTTCAGAGGGTGTGTCCAGGCGCACCCCGAGCAACCGTCCTCCCATTGCCTCCGCCAATCGAACGCTCTCGTCCGCTTCATCCATGAACGTATCCACCAGCACGATTCGCCGGATCGACTCGGGCATGTGCCGGTCGAAGGCCCGGGCCGCTGCCAGCGTGTCACCCATGATCAACATCAATGCGTGCGGCATGGTGCCCGTCGGATCGCGGTCGGCCAACTGCGCCCCCGCCGGGGTGGCGCATCCCGAACACCCGCCGACCAGGGCCGAATTTTCCATTAAATCCGAGATTGCCGGATGGACGTGCCGCGCGCCGAAGCTGATCACCGGAATACCCGCAGCAGCCTCCACACACGCCCGCGCCGCCGTCGCCCAGCCGCTCTTCTGGGCAAGCGTACCGAGATAGGCGGTCTCGTAGACGCCAAAGCTGCTGTAACGCGCCCGTATCCGGAGTACGACTTCCTTTCGGGACATCGGCTGACCCTCGCCCAGCGCCCGGACCGTCGCATCCTCAGGCAATACTTCAGCCAGATTCTCGAGGACCTCGGTCATGCCGCAAAGCGTACCGTCCCCGTTCGGAAACACCTCCATCGTAACGACCGGATCGATCCCCTCCCGCAACAGCACTTCGCGGGAATTCAAAAAGTAGAGATCGGCCCGGTTTTCGTTAAAAAAAGCCCTGTCCGGCAGCATTGGCTGGTCCAATCCAGGCTCAAGCGAAGTATCTCCCGCAGCGGCAGGACCACGCGACCATGCTTCCCGCATCGCTGCGCTGCAGCGTTACCTGCATCTGTCCCTGGAAGCTGTCTCAAGACGTTCCCTCATCGCCTCCACGTAGGACACCGGCACATCCACCGTCCCGATGATCGGATCTCCCCGGCCGTCGCCGTGGCAATCCGATCCGCCCGTGCAAAGAAGGTTGTTCTCCGCCGCAATCTTCGTGTACCGGGCGACATGGGAAGCGTTATGTTTGGTGTGCCGCACCTCAATACCGTCCAGCCCGGCGGACACCATGTCCGGAATCAGGTCGTCCCGTCGATACAACCCCGGGTGAGCAAGACATGCCAGTCCGCCCGCGGCCCTGATCACCTGGATGGCCCTGGATGGCGATTGCGAATATTTGCCAACATAAGCCGGCTTCGAATACCCCAGGAATTTATGGAACGCTTCGTCGACCGAAAAAACCAGGCCTTCTTCCACCATCACGTCGGCGATATGCGGGCGCCCTATCGCGCCGGGTCCCGCCCTGACAAGAACCTGCTCGAGGGACACGCGCAACCCCATACGATTCAGCTTGCTCACCATTCGTTCCGCTCGCTGCAACCTGGCCTGACGAAACGTCTCGAGCCACGAGATCAGATCCGGGTGTTCCGGGTCGATAAAGTACCCCAGAATATGCACGTCCGTGCCGTCGTTCTTTGCGCTCAGCTCAGTTCCCGGTATCACGTCGATACCCAGCCGTGCGCCCTCCTCCTGCGCCTCCGCAACACCCCCGGTCGAGTCGTGGTCCGTCAGACTGATCACGCTGAGACCTGCTTGCGCGGCCCGGCGAACCACCTCCCGAGGCGTGAATGTCCCGTCGGAGTTCGTCGAGTGCAGATGAAGATCAATGCGCTGGTTCACGGTCCGGCTTTCGAGTTGTCCTCGGGGACCGGATCCACATAGATCGGCCCCCGCCTCTGGCGGCCGCCTTCCCGTTTCAACGCGACGAGTTGGCTGCGCAGAAGGTTCCGTTTGATTGCGCTGAAATGGTCCGTCACCAGAACGCCGTTCAGGTGATCGACCTCATGCTGAACCGCGCGGGCGGCAATATCCGACATCATCCCGCTGAAGACGTTTCCCTCCCGGTCCAGGGCGTCCACCTGTACCTGCGCCGCGCGGTTGACGTCTCCCACAACGCCCGGCAGGCTCAGGCACCCCTCTTCGCCCACCACCTCGCCCTCGGCCTGGCTCAGTTCCGGATTGATCAATGCCGTTGCTTCGACCTCCGGATCGCCCGGGCTGACGTCCAGAACCACCACACGCAGGCTCAGGCCCACCTGAGGGGCCGCCAGCCCTATCCCCTCCGCCGCGTACATTGTTTCGAACATATCGTCCACGAGGGTGCGCACCTCATCCGTAATCGCTTCAACCGGCCGCGCCTTCCTTCTGAGTGTCGGGCAGCCGAATTTCTTTATTTCCAGCAGCGCCACTATTCAATTCCCGTATGTGCCGTTACGCTTGAGCGCGGATGGCTACCCGCCCTGTATATTCAGAAACGTCTCGTTCAAACTGCCGCTACGGTATCCCTGCATATCCAGCGTAACGTACCGATATCCGATTTCCTTCAAGTGCGCCACGACCCGGTCGACGAGTCCGTCCAGGAAAAATCGGCCGATCTCCTCAGGTGCAACTTCGATGCGGGCGACGTCGCCATGGTGCCTTACCCGGACCAGGCTGAATCCCAGCGTCTTGAGAAATGCCTCGGCCCGGTCGACCATCGACAGCGCTTCCACGGTCACGGGAGTACCATAGGAAATGCGGGACGACAGGCAGGCCGACGCGGGGCGATCCCAGGTGGGCAGACCCCAGGCTTTTGACAACAGACGAATATCCTCTTTAGTCAGGCCCACCTCCACCATCGGGGCCCGAACTCCCCGGTCCCGTGCTGCCGTCATACCCGGCCGGAAGTCACCCACGTCGTCCGCGATGGCCCCGTAAACCAGAAATTGATACCTTCCTCCATACTTTTCGAGGACTTCATCCAGCTTGTCGGCCAGCGCCGTCTTGCAATGATAGCATCGGTCGGGTTCGTTTTTTACGTAGTCCGGATTCTCCATTTCCCGGGTGTGCACCACTTCCAATGAAATACCGATCCGGTCCGCGAGGGCCTGCGCGTTCTCGAGTTCGCCGGTGGCATAGCTGGCCGAAACCGCCGTCACCGCGAGCGTTTTCGTGCCCAGCACCCTGTGCGCCGCCGCCGCCAGAAACGTGCTGTCCACGCCCCCGGAGAACGCCACGACCACGCTCCCCATCCGCTCGAGGAGTCTCTCGAGCCGGCGCAGTTTTTCTTCGGCCTGCAAAAGCCCTGTCGTTGCGTCCTCACTCATATGTCGTTCCACCGCGACGTCACTGGCCATCCTCCACCCCGCCCGGCATCACCACCGCATCGACCATCCCGTGCAGGACCTTCTTGTCCGGCGGACAGACCGTGGCCTGCACGCCCGACAATACGGGCCGGCCCTCCAGAACGAAGTAATAGGGTTGGATGCGCACCCGGCCTTTGAGGCGCATCATGCGATCCGTCTCGAAATCGTAGTACGACACCGAAAAGCGGGAACCCGTGTGGAACTCCTGCAATATGTGCGGCGATCCCGGAAATTGTGCAAGCGCGGACCTTATGGTGGTCTGCCAGTCCGACTCCGACATATCGTGGCCGACGGCTACGCCGCGGCTTCCCCAGGCCTGGTCCGAGAACCCGGACGGCTTAATCACAAAACGGCGATGTTTCTGTCCAAGCGAGCCAAGGTCCTGCCAGTTTCCAAAATGCCTTCCGTCCACGCTCAATCCTGGAATAACGGCGTGCGGCGGCAGGGGACGCGGGTCCAGAATCCACGTCTTAGGAAAGGTCTGCATGAGGAACGCCACCCCTTCTTCTCCAAGTTCGCGAAGCCAGAACGAACGCAAGAGGGGATGGTGGAACAGGGCCATCAGCATTTTCTCTTCCAGTTGGGCCTTCAACGGTGGCGTTGCTTTAACCGTTCCCTTTCGAATGGCATATAGAATCAGATCCATCTTCGGTATGTTTTTCAGATCGAACAATTCGAAAAATCGATAGAGGACGTCGATCTGCCGGCGTCCGCCCGCGCCGTTCACGAACAGTCCGGCTTCGCTGAAAATTATCTCATCCGGACGTACGACGTAGGCTTCCAGTCCCGCCCGATTCAGGGCTTCCCCCAGCCAGGTCATTTCGGGTCGGTACCCCGAAGATTCCTCTGAAACCACAATGCCCAGCACCGGCTCTCCAATCCCGGCAACCGAACGCACCATCCCGATAAATCCGTTCACCATGCCATCGGCGCCGCCCACAATGTCGAATCCGAACCGACCATAGCGCTCCGCCAGGCTGGCAGTGAACCCGATACCGCCCGGCACCGAGTCCAGCTCTGAAGCGATCGTTCCCGCGGGGGTCGGGATCAGGTCCGGCCGGATCACCAGGGGCAGATGCTGTTTGAAACGGTTCATCCGGCCGTATCCGATTACGGTATCCGGCTTCCCCCGGTCCAGGTATGCCGCCGCCCACTCGGGCTGGATTTTCCGGATACTCTGGGAATACAGAAGGTTGCAGGCCTTATAGAAATCGTACAGATGGGCGCCCAGGCGTTCCAGATGGTCTATCACCCGCGGCGGCATCCAGAACGGTTCGGGCGAAACCCGCCATGGGCTGTTGGATTTGGGATGCACCGCGCGCTGTACATCCGTATACAGGCCGCCACCGGGCGTCATGCTGTCAATACGGAGGCTGCGCTCCTTCGCGTCGGTCACTTGAATCGTCTCTTCCTCTGCACAGATTCCCATGTCAATCACCCGGCCTGCTCAGGAAGCCCTGCCCCCGCTCCGGCCTTGACGTCGTTTAGGCTTCTTCACTCGCTTCCAAACCAGGGTGGATCCGCCGATCTGCAACCGCCGCCAGGATTCGGGCCTGTCGCCATCCTCCACGTCCTGTTGCCGGGTCGCCGACCCGGCCTGAGGATGATTTCGCGGGCGGTTCCGCAACGCCGCGGACTCGTCATCCGACAGATGCGCCTGAACGGATGACAGCGTTTCCGAATCAGAAAGACCCTGGCCGTCCGATTCATCCTGCAGATTCAGGCGCGCGGCAGCAGCTTCGTAGACGGCCTTCGCCGCCTCAACACGGGCTTCGAGCAAGCCAAGCGCACGTCTCAGTTCCTCAACCTGGGTGGCAGAGGCATCAATCTCGCGACGTGCGTGTTCGAGCACTTCTTCGTAGAGATCGTCCCGTTCGCCGTTTGCGTCTTCCATAACCTCCACCCACGTATCGTGGTTACCCTGCGAAAAGTGCTTCAGTTATGCATCTGCGGGCAAAGCGACCGGTATCGCGTTCAATGCCCGCTATTGCCGGCAAGCGCAAGCTTCATACTCTTTCTGTATCGTTCCGGGTCTCTGAGAATCCGGACGGCCTCGTGAAACTGCTCGTCGCCCTTCAGCCGCGCCAGAATGCGCCCCTTCCTGCCCCAGACCCGGTTTCCCAGTTCCCTTCCGATTTCCAGGCGGATAAACGGTTCCGCCTTTTCAAACTCCGCCTCCCGCTCCGATTCAACAAGGTTCCGCAGGATTTCCAATGCCTGGTCCGCGTCCGCGTCCAGGCCTGCGGCTTCCAGCGCCTTGTTCAGATTCTCCAGTTCGTTCTGGGCCGGCGTGCGATAGCGCCTGAAATTGCCAAGTTTCGACGAGTCCGCGAGAAATGCCCGGAACGCGGCGATTTCCTTTTCCCCCACCTCATAGTCCTCGGGGTTCCGCGGAAATGGGGTCCGCGCGGCGTATTCTACGGCAAAGTCGAAAAACAGCCCTGCCCTGTACATTTCGAGTATCAGCCTCGGTCTGCGCTCAGGCTTCACCACCACGTCGGGCGTGATACCGCCTCCGCCGTAGACCGTGCGCCCGCCTGCAGTCTTGAATACCTTTGCCGAGTCCGAGACTTCGTCAGCGACCCGGTCCTCTCTCAACGCCAAACCCAACATCTGACCCAACTCCGTCTCGAACAACTGCTCTGCCTGCTTTGTGGATTCCAGATCGAACTGTTCGAAAAGCCGCGTGATCGCGTCCTCCCGACTCTCTTCCCCTGCAATCGTTGCAACCGTCTGATACAGAGGCACCTGCGAGTCCCCAACGTTCAACGCCAGATTGCCCAGCCGTCCGAACCGCCTGTTCTTGTGGATGCTGCGCCCGCTGGGCGTGTAGTAAAGGGCCGTTGTCCACTTCAGCGCTTTTTCGTCGCTGACACGCTGAAAGGATTGAACGGAGCCTTTGCCGAACGTCGGTGTGCCCAGGATCAGCCCCCGGTCCGAGTCCTGAATTGCCCCTGCGACAATCTCCGAGGCGCTGGCGCTGTGGCTGTTGACCAGAACCACGAGCGGGATATCCTTAACCCTGGACGCTTCTGCAGTGCGATACTCCTTATTCTGGGAATCCACGCGGCCCCGCGTGGTGACAACCAGCAGATCCGGCCCCAGAAACACGTCCGCGACGGCGACGGCCTGCGCCAGCAACCCGCCCGGATTCCCCCGTAAGTCCAGGATAATTCCCCTCGCGTTCTTCGCTTTAAGCTCATCCACGACGGCTTTCAGCTCAACGGGCGTAGATTCCGAAAACCGGCTGCCGATCAGACCGGACATGGCAATGTAACCGATGCCTTCTTCGATCCCGTCGATGCTCGCCACGCTTTTCACACGAATACGCGCCCGGATAATCTCCTGGTCGAACGGTTGCGACCGGCCCGGTCGTTCGATTGTGATCACGACCCGATTGCCAGGGTTCCCGCGCAACACGTCCACAACCTCCTCCAATTTCCGGTTGAGCGTGGGGTCTCCGTCCACTTTCACGATCCGGTCGCCAACCACAAGCCCGGAAGTGTCGGCAGGCGTACCTTCGATCACACTCAGAACGACGGGCACCTCCACGCCATTCCGCTTCATCGTGCTGATCGTGATGCCCAAACCGCCGAATTTACCCTGGGTATCGATCATAAGATCATCCAGGCCGCGCCGGTTGAGCATCTGCGTATACGGGTCGAGTTCGTCCAGCATGCCTTCGATGGCTGAAGTCGTGAGCGAGTCGGATGCCAGTGGCTTATAGTAACTCGTGGTCAACAGTTTCAGCGTTTCGATGTATTCGTCTATGCTGTTTCCCACGGCGGCGTACCCGTCTTCCCCGTTGACGAGCCGCGAGTCCAGAACCAGGCAGGTTCCCAGGAGGCCGATGAGTGCCGTTCCAACCCATATCCGTCTGCGTTTCCGTCCGCTCATATTGCGCCTCCGCATTGTCTGGTCTCGCCTTTCCACTCTGTCACGGTTTCTGTCCCGGCAATCTCTCGCCATTTTTCCGGCAGCCAACACCGGCGACCATCCACGCCCCGGGTATTCCGTGAATCAACCGTTTGGCCGAACCGCGCCCGCCAGCCGTTCCCGAACTTCACTGTAGATCCGGCACGCCAGGTCCTCGACGGGAAGCCGGCCGTCAACCCTGAGAACCCGTTCCGGCTCCGCCTGCCAGATCCTTTGGTACCCCTTCCTTACACGATCGAAGAACGCGTCGCCGGCGGCTTCGAGCCTGTCGGCATCTTCAGGTATCCATCGCTGTTTCACGGTTTCGAGGTCCACGTCGATCAAAACGGTCAGGTCCGGTCTCAAACCCCCGGTTGCCACCTCCTGAACCGCCTGAACACGATCCAGGTCCAGCCCGCGCCCATGGCCCTGGTAGACGACGGTGGAATCGAAAAAGCGGTCCGACACCACCACTTTTCCCTGCAAAAGCGCCGGTCGGATCACCGTATTGACGTGTTGTGCCCGATCAGCCGCGAATAACAGCATCTCCGCGGAGGGGTCCACTTCCGATCGACGCTCCAGCAGAAGACCGCGAACCTTCCGGCCCAGCCCGGTCCCGCCCGGCTCCCGGGTGAATACCACGGAACGCCCCGCCGCACGAAGCCGTTCGGCCAGCCGTTCGGCCTGCGTGGTTTTCCCGCTCCTGTCGATGCCTTCAAAGGTGATAAACAGTCCGGCCACGCCGATCCACACTCCCGTGCCGCGCGCGGGTGGCGCCGTTAACAGTCCGTTGACAAAGTCGCAACGCAGTATTTCGACCGCAGGGGCCGGACGCCTGTCTGCGTGCACCGCACAGGCAGGCAGCCCGGATGGACGCTTTCAACGGGCTGTTAACCCAGCAACTGCGTCAGGATCGCCTTCTGGGCGTGCATCCTGTTTTCCGCCTGGTCCACCGCCACGCATCTTTGGCTCGCCATCACTTCCGCAGTCAACTCGTACCCTTTGTGCGCGGGCAAACAATGCATGACCAGCGCTCCTGTCTTGTCCAGCAGGTCCATATTGATCTGAAACGGGGCAAAGGCTTCAACGCGTCGCTTCTTTTCCGCTTCATACGCCGGATCTTCGAAAAATTCCATGTCGATCCAGGTATCCGTATAGAGAAAATCCGCCACGGCCACGGCCGCCTCCAGGTCAAGGGTCTCCTGGAAAAGACCGGTCTTTCTTGCCTGATCGGTGAGGTCTTCGTCTTCGGAGGGTCTGTTTACTTCGGGCGTCACCGTTGTGATTCGCACGCCCGCTTTGGTACATCCGGCGATCAATGAATTGCACACGTTGTTTCGAATGCCCACGTAGACCAGGTGGGCGCCCTCCAGTTTTCCGCGGATCTCACGAACCGTCATCAGATCGCCAAGCGCCTGGCACGGATGGTACCGGTTGCAGCACCCGTTAATGACGGGAACCTCTGCCCCGTCCGCAAGTTCCAGCAGGTCGGCATGATTCAGCATACGAGCCATAATGACGTCCGAATACCGGGAAAGCACCTGGGCTTCGTCCCTGAGGTCCGCCAACTGGAAATTGGTGGCGCGCCAATCCAGATTCATAGCGTACCCGCCCAGCTGGTTCATCCCCGTCTCGAACGAACAACGGGTCCGCGTCGATGGCTTCTGAAACAGCATCGCCAGCGTCCGGCCCCGCAATGATCCCGAAAACCGTTTCGGGTCTGCCTTCATCAACATGCCCGCCTCGACCGTTTCCAGGATTTCCTCAGCCGACCACGTCTTGAGCGTAATCAAATCCATGGGCGAACCACGTTCCTCCTCACCCGGGCGAGCATCCGACGGACGGCCGCGGGTCGTTTCAAACCAGTTGGAGGGTCCCGCATTATTGCAACTGTTTCTCTACTTCGGCCAACAGCAGGCGTTTCGCCTCTTCAACGGGCTTTTCGATCCTGCACCCCGAGGCTCGCTTGTGCCCGCCGCCGCCGAACGCGACGGCGATTCGATTCACATCCACCCCGCCCAGGGAACGCAGGCTCACACGGAACCGTCCCTGTGCCTCTTCCTTCAGAACCAGCGCCACCTGAACGCCGTCTATTGCCATGGCGTGATCCACCACGGGGTCCGGATCACCGCCCTTGGGGTACGTCCGGTGGTCCACCACAACGGTATTCACACGCCCGTCGCAATGAAGGTCCAGCGTACCCAGCGCGGCCGCCAGCGTCACCATGGTTTCAAGGCTTTCCCGGGCGAACAGCGCGTCGGCGATCGCTTCCGGGTCCGCGCCGAAATCCACCAATTCGCTGCATACCTTCAGCGCGCGTGCCGGATGCGAGACCCTGAATAGCTTGGTATCGGATGCGATGCCAGCGTAAATCTGGGTGGCGGCCGCCGGTTTGATCTCCGTTTCCGCCGCCAGAAGCAGCCTGTAAACCAGCTCGCTGGCGGAACTGGCCTCGCTGTCGACGATGCGGACGTCGCCTTCCGGCTCCCGCACCGCGTGATGATCCACAATCATCGTGCCGGCGTGGTCTCCGAGCAGGCGCCGCACGTCGCCCACCCGTTGCGGGTCGAGCGTGGGCGTGTCCACAAATACCGCCCTGTTGAAGGGCGGTGGATCCACAAGAGACCTGTACAACTCAATATGCTCAAATCCCGGTAGAAAAGCAAACTTCGGATTCAAAGTCTCGTCGCTGACAACGATCCGGCAAACCCGCTTTTTCTGGACGAGCAACTCCCTCAGCGCCAGGAGACCCCCAATCCCGTCGCAGTCTGCATTGACATGGGTTGCAAGCAGGTACGGTTCATCAGGCTCGAAAAATGATATGGCAGCGGTATAATCCATCGTCAGGTTTCGTATCCGTCCTGTCGAATCACAATGTCCCGACTATGGGCTCCCGGAAAGCCACAGCGCCGGATTTATGGGCTCCTCACCCCGCATGATCTGAAAGTGGAGTTGTGGAATCCCGTCAATCCGACCCGTACTGCCCACCGTTCCGAGTACGGCCGCCTGGATCACCGGCTGTTTCGGCGCCACGTACACCTCGGAAAGATGTCCGTAGAGCGTATAATACCCGCCCGGATGGCGCATCAACACAAACTGGCCGTACCCCGGATACCAGTCCACGAGCACGACCGTGCCTGGCGCGACCGCCCGGACCTCGATTCCGGCAGGTGCTGCGATATTGATGCCTCGATTGAACGTCCACGTCTTCAGGTCAGGATCCTGATGTCGACCGAAGTGTACAACCACGCCACCGGGCGCCGGCCGGGGCAGTCTCCCGCGGTGGGATAAAAAGTCGAATGGCGGCAATGCGGTATGCTGACGCCCGTCTCGAGTCTCCTGGATGATCCGCCCGATCCGCTCACTGGACGCGGCCATGGCCGCCTGTGTCTTTCGAACCGCCTCCGCGCGGGCGTCGGCGTCCCGACGAAGCCGCCTGAGTTCAGCCTCCCGCCGTCTGACGCGAACGGCCAGCCGGTCCTCGGTTCTGCGTTTAACGCTCAGCAGGGCCCTCTGCCGTTCGTGCCGCACGGCCTGTAATCTGAGTACGCCGGAAACCCGCTTTCTATCCTGCTGAATCGCTTCAAAGTCCCTGCGGTCCTGAGCCGCAACCCTGGAGAGATAACGAAGACGTCTGAACGCTTCAGTAAACGAACCCGCCGAAAAAAGGATCCGCAGCGTACCCCGCCTGCCGAGTTTGTACATCTCCCGCATACGGCGGGAGAGTTCCAGCTCACGCACCTTCCTCCGTGCGTCAACACGGACCAGTTCCCGCTGCGCGGTGCCGAGTCGCTTCGCCAGATTCCCCTGCCGGCGGGTTAATCCGCGCAACTCGCCCCGGATTCGGACGATATCCCTTTCCTTTCGCTCGAGATCCTGAGAAACCGCTTTCTGCCGGGACTTCGCCTGATTCAATTGCTCACGGTCGGCTTCCAGCCTGGCCTTCAAGCTGTCGAGTGCCGCGCGCTCCGCGGCCAACGCTTCCTGCAGGTCGGTCTGTCCTGCCAACGGCGACGCGATTGCCAGAATTATCAGTACCGGAACGAGGATCCGCATACGCTTCTCTTCCATCCTCAGCTTCGTTCCCACTCCGGCCGGTACTGTCATGGCCGGCCTACGCCAGCGCCCGCAGTACGCGGTTCAACGATACCCAGCTACCCAGAATGCCCAACAGAACCCCCAGTCCGATCAATCCAGGATAGACCAGCGCAACCCGCGTCTCACCGGGAATCCATGCCGCCCACCACTGCGAACCGCCCCACAGCGCCAGCACGGCCAGTACCCCACCGGCGCATCCCAGAACGGCGCCGCCCATCAACACGGTCAGGCGGATGAAACCGGCGGTGGCCCCAACCATGCGCATCACTTCAATAGCATCCCGCTGGGCGAGCACCAGCAGCTTGGCGGTGTTGCCAACGGCAAACGTGCACGCCAGGCAAAGCACCACACCCAGGGAAACCCCTATCCAGGTTACCGCCTCCCGCGCGCGGTCCAGAGAGGTCAGCCAGGCTTCGCCCGCATCCACGCTTTCGACTCCCTTCCGGCCGGCTGCGGCTTCGGCGACCGCGCGCGCGTTATTCACCATACCCTCCCCCGCCCGCAATACAACGCGGACGGACGCCGGCAGCGGGTTCCGCGATACGGCATTCAATAGCCCGTCGCCGAACATGGACCTGAATTCCTCAGCTGCCGCCACTTTGTCTACGTAGCGGACCGAGGCCACCCCCGGCATCGCTTCCAATTCCCGCGCCAGGTGAAGCGCCTGCGTTCGCCTGAGGCCGTCGTCCAGATACACGTCCACCTCAATTCTTCCCTGCAAGGACTCGAAAATCGCAAGCCCGCCGCCAACCAGAAGCACGAATATCCCCAGGACCATCAACGAAACTGCTGTTGTTACGCCCGAGACGACGCCTGCCATCCCTGTTCGCCTCAACCCCCTCATTGCCTCCCTGAACGCCATCAGAAGCGCCATATTGCCCCCTGACAGCCCGTTGAAGAAGCCCATCCGGGCTGCGGCCGGCTCAACCCGACAATCTCAAATTACCGGAATCCACATCCGGACCATTTTTGCCCTCCCGGCTTGCCCCGCACGCAATCCGCCCATCCTCCAGCCGAAGCACCCTTTGGCGCCGCCGCGACACCAGGGCTTCGTTATGCGTTGCCGCCAGTACCGTGGTTCCTCGCGCCTGGACGTTGGCAAGAATTCGCATGACGAGGTCCGTCGTTTCCGGATCCAGGTTGGCCGTGGGTTCGTCCGCCAGAAGGACAAACGGATCGTTTGCCAGTGCGCGGGCAATCGCCAGTTGTTGCTGTTCGCCGCCTGACAATGCGCCGGGACGGACGGAACGTCTGTGCATCAGCTCAACGTCGGCCAGCAGCGCGTGGGTGCGCCGCCTGACGACCGAGCGCGGCGTGCCCGTAACCTCCATGGCAAATGCCACGTTCTCGTAGACAGTCCGGTCCTGCAACAGACGGTGATTCTGGAAGACCATACTCACACTTCGCCGCAACGCCGGGATATCGCGTTCCCGAATCGTCTCCGAGTTGAAGTCCCCCACCATAACCACGCCCGAGGTTGGCCGCCGTTCGAAGAGAATCAGTTGCAGGACCGTACTCTTCCCTGCCCCGGTCGGCCCCAGCAGGAAGGCGAATTCACCCCGTTCGATTTCGAAATCCACGTTTGCCAGGATACGGCGTCCCTGCTGCTCCACGCCAACCTGCCAAAGCGTAATCACGAAACCTCCTGCCAGGGGAAATTTCCTATGGTAGCATATTGCGGACACTGATGCGTCATGCCGCGGTTCCGACGTTCAATTTGTCGTTACTGCCGGCCAACCGGGTGCCGGCTCGACGGTATCTGTCCGCTTGCCGCATCCGGTCACGTCCCCGGAACCCCTTGTCACGCGCCTCATCGCGTTTCAGGCGCCGGCTTTGCGCAGTACGAAATGCACCCGGTCCGAATCTCTGTCGGGCCCGCAAAAACCAAATCCGTCGTAGGTCCCTTCCAGCGTAAACGGCGACTGATCCAGTGCGGCCAAAATGTCCGACAGTGCATATATCCGCTGCCGATGTTCCTCTTCCACGGATTCGTCCGCCTGCTTGAACCGGATGTCGAATCGATTGAACTGGATTCCATTCCTGTAGAAACTCTCCCGGACGTACGTGAATCCGTCGCCGCTGTCCTTATCCGTCAGCCTGCGAAAATATCGCAGCGAGTTCGTTTCGGTACAGACGTCGAATACGAATATGCCGTTCGGCAGCAGAATCCTGTGGACCTCTCTCAGCGCCAGGGCGACGTCTTCGATTGTCATAAGGTAATTCATGCTGTCGTACAGGCACAGCGCCGCTTCGAAACGTGGAAGACCCGACAGGTCCTGCAGGTTTCTGTGGAAATATTCGACATTCTGCCCGGCTTTTCGGGTCTTCTCAATAGCCACGTTCAGCATTTCGCGGCAACCGTCCGCACCGGAGGCACGGTAGTGCCGCTTTCGCAGTTCCAACGCCAGACTGCCCGTTCCGCATGCCAGGTCGAGCACCCTTGACGGCGCCAGGTTATGTCTTGCAAACACGGCCTCGATGTAGTCCGCCCACTGCACATAGTCCACGTGCCGCATCACATAATCATAGATCTCCGCAAGCCGTGTGTACGGTTGCGCCCTGCGGTTTTCTTTCTTTCGTCCGAACATAAATCCAATATAAACAGGTCGAAGCGAAAGGGCAAACGACACGTTCACGTTCTTGCGACTTGGGGTGCACACAAAAAAAAGTCCCGCCCCGCAGGGCCGGACACGAAGCTTTGACGTCCTGGCAATGGGTGTGTTTAGAAATCCGTAACCTCGCGCGCTTCGTCACGAAGCACTTCGTAATACGTTCTGGCCTCCGCCCTGGAGACGTTCCCGGCGGGCAGCTTGAGTATTTCCAGCTCCAGGTATCGATCCAGAAAGGAAATGCTCACCCGCCTGCCCGGCCCTACGGCGTGACCCGCCTTCGCCCGCCGCCCGTCGAGCATTACAATCCCGTTCTCGCAGGCGCGTTTTGCCTCGGAACGCCGCCGTGTCAAACAACATCGCTTCAGGTATAGATCGAGCCGCATATCGCATTAAACGCGCGTTGGCGAGACCTGGTTGAGGCGCATCGCGCTGCCGGGCCGGGCGTCGTTACGGCTGCGGCCCGGCTCCATATCCCAGATCGTAAGGTCGAACTTCCACGTACAGACGCGCCCGTGTTTCCGAGAGCACCTCTTCAAACCGCTCTTGCAGGCGGACCTGTTGTATGATTTCCCTCACGCCGTCCTGGTCGTCATTCACTTTGACGACATGCCATCCGTACTCCGTCTGTATCGGCGCGCTCACCTCGCCCATGCGCATGGTCTTCAGGACATCCGAGAATTCGGACGGCAGGTTTTCCTGCGTGAACGGCCCGGGAAGCCGCCCGCCCTTTTTTGCGGTCTCCTCGTGCGCGGAATGTTCTCGAGCCAGTTCCGCGAAATCCTCTCCCGCCTGAGCCTTCTTCGCCAGATCCAACGCTTTGTCGTAGGCCGTCTTCACGTCCCGCGTGGAGGGCTGCAGCGGTATGAGAATGTGGCGCGCCCGTACCTGGTCCCCCAACACCGCTTCCACCTTGATGATGTGATAACCGAACTTTGTCCTGACCGGCGCGCTGACCTCCCCCGGCCGCAGCGTGAAGGCCGCCTCCTCAAATGCCGGGACCATGCGACCGCGAGGGAAATAACCCAGGTCGCCCCCGTCCTCCCGGCTTCCCGCGTCGCTGGAATACTGCTGGGCCAGGGCGGCGAAATCTTCGCCCTTCTTCAAGCGGTCAATGATCGCGTTCGCCTGAGCCCTGACTTCCGCGGCCCGGTCGTCGGAAGCTTCGATCGCCACCAGGAGATGACTGATACTCAACAATGGCGGCAGTTCGTCCTTGTAGCGCGCCTTATAGTCCTGAACGTCCTTGAACGAGACTTCAACCTGCTGGTTCAGGCTTGTGTACATCCGCTGCCGCAGGAAATCTTTCCGAAACTCCTGCCGGTACTGTTCACGAAGGTCCCTTTCCGTTACGCCCCCTTCGGCAAGCTGACCGGCAAACGCCTCTTCGCCATGTTCCGCCTTGAGCTCCCGGACACGGGAACGTACCGCACGTTCGATAACCTCCTCGTCCACCTCGATGCTGTCCTGTTCCGCCCTGGCCAGAAGGAGCTTTTCCTGGATCATGTTCCCCAGTATAACCTCGAACAATTCGCTGACCCTGTCCGGCGTGAGGTCTTCCCGGCTGAGCCCCTGCCGCATGGCAACCAGCGCCATGCTGGACATCACGTCGGAACGCAAGACGATCTGATCGTCTACCACCGCCACGATCTGGTCGAGCAACTGCGGTTTTGCCGCGGCATTCGCCGTGCAGATCAACGCCACACACGCCGCCAAAGCAACCCACGCGCCTCCCGGATGATTTCCTGCCATAATGTTCCGTCTCCGATTGCGAAATACGTCCCCCACGGCCTTCGCGGGGCGGCCGTCTATCCGTCCCGCCGCTCCTACATGTGACTGCCGGGGGGTCGTCTGGTTCCGAATGTTCCTTCCCGGAATTCTGCCGGGAATATATCCGTTCAGACGAGGCTCTGCAACACCTTTTTGGCACTTGCAAGGCGTTCCCGGGGGCCCGCGCCCTCCAGTTCCGCCTCGATCAGCGCCTGCTCGCCCAGGGAAAACTGAAGCGGGACCGGCGCAGCCGCTATCCAGGCTTCCACCTGTTTCCTCGTCAGCATCCGGTCCCTGGGAAACACGACCGCCAACGTCCGTCCCGTGCGCACCGTGTGCGCGCGAATCTGCCTCGCCAGTATCCGTACGGATACGGTATCCAGCAGCGCCGCGGCGGGGCCGGGCAGAGTGCCGAAGCGATCCGCCATTTCCTCCTCCAGCGCCAGGACCTCAACCGTCTGCCGGCAGTCGCCGAGGCGCTGGTAGAACTGCATCTTCAGATCTTCGTCCGAAATATAGGTATCCGGAATATAGGCGGAAACGGCCACCTGCACCTCCGGCTCGGCCGCGGGCTCGGTCTCGCTGCCGTGAATCTGGGCGATCGCCTCATCCAGCAGCCGGCAGTAGAGTTCGAAGCCGACGGCCGTAATATGCCCATGTTGTTGCGCGCCCAGCAGATTGCCCGTTCCCCGGATCTCCATGTCCCGCATTGAAATATTGAAACCCGAGCCGAGATCCGAGAATTCCTCGATGGCGCGCAGGCGACGAACGGCCGGCTTCTTCAGCGATTTCCACGAAGGAATCAGAAGATACGCGAACGCCTGCCGCGCGGATCGGCCCACGCGACCGCGAAGCTGATAGAGTTGCGCGAGCCCCATACGGTCCGCACGGTTAACAATCAGCGTATTTACACTGGGGATATCCAACCCCGACTCGATAATCATCGTGGAAATCAGACAGTCGTATCTGGCATCCAGAAAATCCATCATCACCTTTTCGAGTTGTCTTTCCGGCATCTGACCATGGGCCACTCCGAACCGCACCTGAGGGACGAGTTGCTCAAGGAAATTCACGATGGCCGGCATCGACTGCACCCTGTTGTGGACAAAATACACCTGCCCCCCCCGGTCCACCTCCCGCAGAATGGCTTCCGCGACCCGCTCCTCGTCAAACGGCAGAACTTCGGTCGTAATCGGCAGCCGGTCCCTGGGGGGAGTACGGATGATGGACATATCCCTGGCGCCCGTCAGGGACATGTGAAGCGTCCTTGGAATCGGCGTTGCCGTCAGCGTAAGTACGTCCACCTGCCGCCGAATCTGCTTGAGCCGCTCCTTGTGGCGCACGCCGAACCGGTGCTCTTCATCGATCACGAGCAATCCCAGATCCCGAAACCGGACGTCCTGCGACAGCATGCGGTGCGTGCCAACCGCAACGTCCACCCGACCGCCGGCGAGGCCGTCCAGCGCCGTCCGCAACTCTCGGGGCGTTCGGAACCGGCTCAACACGTCGACCGTAACCGGAAGGCCGTCCAAACGCTCCTTGAACGTGCGATAGTGCTGCTGCGCGAGAATGGTGGTTGGCGCCAGAACCGCAACCTGCTTTCCATCGGCCACGGCCTTGAAGGCCGCCCTTACCGCCACTTCAGTCTTCCCGTATCCTACGTCGCCGCATACCAGCCGATCCATCGGCGCCGATTGTTCCATGTCCTTTTTTACTTCCTGAATCGTCCGGAGTTGGTCCCGTGTCTCCTGGAACGGAAACGAGGCTTCCAGGGCTTGCTGGAGCGCAGTGTCATCCGCAAACTCGATTCCGGGCGTTGCCTTTCGCTCCGCGTAAAGGGAAAGCAGCTCGGCCGCCATCTTGAAGATCTCCTTCCTGGCCTTTTCCTTTACCCGTTCCCAGGCTACAGTACCCAGCTTGCTCAATGCCGGAGCGACTCCGTCCTGTCCGGCGTATTTTTGTACCCGGTCCATCTGGTCCACCGGTACGAAAACCCGGTCGCCGCCTCGATAATACATCGTGAGACAGTCCTGCCGGACGCCGTCGACCGCAAGATGTTCGATTCCCTCGTACCGGCCGATGCCGTGGTCCACGTGTACAACGAAATCACCGGCCCGAAGGCTTGAAATGCTGCGTATTGGCGTGGCGTCCTTGAATCGCCTGTAACGCCGCCGCCGCCGCGCGACGGTATAGATTTCGTGGTCGTTCAGCACCGCCACCCGCGCCGTCGAAGACGTATACGTAAAACCGCTGTGCAGGGTGCCCACGTGTATTGTCAACAGGCTCTCTTCGTCTTCGAGCAGTTCTTCGAACCGCGCTTTCTGACCCTGGCTCTCGCACAACAGAACCACCTCGTATTCCGCCTGCCAGTGTCGCCTCAGGTCCTCCTTCAGTGTTTCCAGATGACCCTCATATCGCCTGCCGCCAATGCCGGAAAAGTGGACGCCGTCCTCCGACGGTCCGCCCAGCGGCCAGTTCAGGACCCGGCGAACTCCGGCCAGCCGCTTCAGAACGGCCTCCGGGTGACAGGCGACGGAACGCGCCGGAAGCGGCTCCGGCTCTCCGCGTCTCTTCTTCTGTCGGCGCGCCGCCACCTCCACCCGAGCCCAGGCGTCGGCCGCAGCCGTTTCAACGGCCGCGGGGTCGTCCACGACGACATAACCTTCAGAAACGTGGTCCAGCAGGTTGGTGTTGTCCCTGTACAATACGCCCAGGTAATGCTCGAGCCCGTCGAATGCGCCCTGGCTCTCCATCAACTCACGCAGCCCTTCAAGGCTCATGCCAAGTTGCTGTTCCGCTTCGGCCAGATGTGTCTCGAACACGTCCGACAGTGTCTCTGCCAGGACTGCCTCGCGGCACGGCAGCACCCGCACGTTTTCGCGTCCGGCCACCGACCGCTGGGTACCCAGATCGAACGTTCGAATCGATTCCACCTCGTCGCCGAAAAACTCGATACGGACCGGATGCGTGCTGCCAAATGAGCAGACGTCCAGGATTCCGCCCCTCACGCTGAACTGTCCCACCCCACCCACCAGGGTCACGCGCTCATAGCCGATCTCCACCAGGTGTTCCGCCAGTCTGTCGGGCGCGACTTCCTCGCCTACCCCTATCTCCTGAACCGCCAGATCAAACAGGTCGGGCGACAGGGTATGGCCCATCAGGGCCTCCACCGGAGCAACCACAACCCCGTCACCCGCCCCATTCAACTGATCCAGCGCCTCCAGCCGAAGTCCCATCACGTCGAGATGAGGCGACCGGTGGTCGTACGGGGACCCACCCCAGGACGGGAATATTCCGACGCGCGCCGAACCCAGCACGCGTTCGAGGTCGTCTCGCACCGCTTCCGCCCGGTTCTCCGATGCGCATACCACCAATACCGGGCCTGGCGTGGTTTCCTCAACACAGGCGATGCCGAACGCAGTCAGCGAACCCGGGAGCCCGCGAACGGGAATTTCGGCCGTTCGTGCGGCGACGAGACGCGCCAGTTCCTCAAACGGCCGGGACTTCACCATCCTGTTGTATATCTGGCTGATCGACATTCAAGTTCCCCAGAACCCCGATGGCCGTCACGATTCCGTACGCGCCGCCGAGTTGCCGTTTTATTCGAATCGGGGCGAACGCCAAAAGGCCCGACCCTGCATTGAGTCGGGCATTATCATTACGTACACAAAAAACCACCCTTCCCGATTGGAAGTTGGTTTAAAATTCCTGGTGAGTCCCGAACACGAGCAAAAAGTGACGGCTAGGGCGGGAGATTCCGCCTATGAGAGGCGAGCGAGCGTAGCCTCGACCTCGTAAGACGGGTGGGTTTAACCAACGCCGACCGGCGCTTTTGCAGCAGCGCGAAGACCGCTGGGGATTTTAAAACAGCTTCTAAGGGAAAATGGTGGGCATCCGCAATCCCGCGATATTTCGGGACGCGGTGTGAGAGGTCCTGAGGAGACCAATTTATGGCGGGGTAGACGGGACTCGAACCCGCGACCTCAGGCTTGACAGGCCTGCACTCTCACCAATGCTGAGCTACTACCCCGCATCGTTGGAACAAGCACGCTCGCAATTCCCGAATTTTGCGGGCGTAAAGATAACACAGCCCCCTGATGCTGTCAAGCCTTTTCAGGCAAATGCCACGCCGGCGCGCGCTTCGTCGGGTGCCCCCTTGCCTCCGGCCGCCCTTTGTCTTATATTGGTCCGTTGCCTGAATTCCGTCCTGATCCCGGGCGCGATTCCGCGGTGGAATCGAGCTTCGGGCATACAGATCAACGCACGATGAGGAGCATGGATCCCACCATGGCCAACCACCGTCCCATGGGCATCGGTCTCATCGGCATGGGTGTCGTCGGCGCAGGCGTCGTTCGCATTCTCAAACAACGTGCAGAATATTTCAGCTCTATTCGCGGCGTGGCGTTCGACTTGAGGCGGATCGCCGTGAAAGATATCTCCAAAGCGCGCGAACGTGATCTGCCCGTTGAGATCCTCACCGACAGCGCCGACGAGGTCGTTGACGATCCCGATATCCGGATCGTGGTGGAAGTGATGGGAGGGCTGGACCCTGCCGCGAAACTCAGCCTGAAAGCGCTCGAGAACGGCAAAGACCTGGCAACCGCCAACAAGGCCCTGTTGGCCGAACGCGGCAACGAACTCTTCAGCGCCGCTGCGCGCAATGGCGCAAACATCGGCTATGAAGCCAGTGTTTGCGGCGGCATCCCTGTTATCCGGTCACTGACGGATGGCCTGGCCGCGAACCGGATTCAGTCCATTTACGGGATTCTTAACGGTACCACCAACTACATCCTTACCCGGATGGCGGATGACGGCGGAGATTTTCAAGCCATGCTCCGCAAGGCCCAAGAGAAGGGGTTTGCCGAAGCGGACCCTGCAATGGATATCGACGGCACGGACGTCGCCCAGAAACTCGCGCTCCTGTGCCGCATCGCCTTCCGCGTGAGCTTGGATCCCTCGCACATCCTCAAAGAGGGCATCTCGCACGTTTCTCCCCTGGATATCGACTTCGCCAGGGAACTCGGATATACCATAAAGCTCCTGGCCATCGCGAAAGCGATTCAAGGCCGGATCGAAGCACGCGTCCACCCCGTACTGGTGCCTTCCGGGGCGCTGCTGGCAAATATCAAGGACGAATTCAACGCCGTGGAGATCGTGGGGAACGCTGCCGGGCCTCAGGTTTTCTACGGCCGCGGCGCGGGACAGATGCCAACGGCCAGCGCCGTGGTATCCGATCTGCTGGACCTGGCCGAACGCCGTCTGACCGGTCGGTCCGTGGGCCGCACGGCCCTCGCCGATCTTCCGCGGGCGGAAGCAATTCCACCCGAAGAGGTCGAAACCAGCTTTTACTGCCGCTTTACCGTATACGATCGGCCCGGCGTACTCGCCCGGATTGCCCGCATCTTTTCCGAGCAAAAAATCAGCATCGCGACCGTAATCCAGCACGGCCGGTCCGAAACCGAGCAGGGAACCGTGCCGCTTATCATGACCACGCACGAGGCTCGAGAAGCCAGCATGCGTACGGCGGTTCAGCAAATCGACCGACTTTCCGTAATCACCGAACCGCCCCAGATCCTTCGCATCGAAGCGCTGTAGTAAAGGCCTTTTTGGAATACGGCCGCAACGCCTATTGTACGTCTCCGTTCGGGCCGGTCTCCGGCGGAAGCCCTTCCGATCCGTCCCCGTTATTCTGCGAAATCACGCGCGCGACGTCGATCACCTCGTCTTCCTCATCGAGATTGATCAGCCGCACGCCCTGAGTATTCCTTCCAATCGAACTGATTTCGTGGATCGGCTGTCTGATCAGGATTCCGTTCAGGGTCAGGATCATCAGTTCATCCTCGTCCTCCACGCCCTTCACCGCCACCACCTTGCCGTTTCGTTCGGTTGTCCTGATGTTGATCACGCCCTTGCCGCCGCGGCGGGTCAGCCGGTAATCCGATACCCCGGTCCGCTTGCCGTATCCCCTGGCAGAGACTGTCAGCAACGTGCTGTCGGCATCCTGCACCACCACCATGCACACCACTTCATCGTCGTCCTCCAGGGAAACGCCTCGCACCCCCCGGGTGCCGCGCCCCATATCGCGCACGTCGTGTTCGTGAAACCGGATGGCCTGACCGTTTCGGGTTGCCAGCACGATTTCCTGTGACCCGTTCGTGATTTCGGCTCCGATCAACCGGTCGTCGTCGAGGATATTCATCGCGATGATACCCGCGCGCCGGGGCCGGCTGTACGCCGGCAGGACCGTCTTTTTGATCAATCCGTTGCGGGTCACCTTCATCAGATAACGCCCGTCGTCAAATGCCCTGACCGGTACGATGGCGGCCACCTTGTGACCCTTGCCGATCTCGATGAGGTTGACCACCGGACGCCCGCGGGAAACACGGCCGCCTTCGGGAATCTCGTGCACCTTCAACCAGTGGCAGTGACCCCGATCCGTGAGAAACAGAATGTAGCTGTGGGTGGAAGCGATGAAGAGGTGTTCCACGAAATCCTCGTCCTTGGTCCGCATCCCCGTCACGCCGCGTCCGCCCCTGCGCTGCTGCCGGTAGGCGTCCACCGGTATTCGTTTGATATATCCCTGATGGGATATGGTGATGACCATATCCTCGTCGGCGATCAGGTCTTCGATGTTGAATTCCGAAGCGGACAGGACGATGCTGGATCGCCGTTCGTCCCCGTACTTCGCTTCAACTTCCGACAGTTCCGTCCTTACAATGCCCATTCGCTCCTGCCTGCTGCCCAGGATCGACCTTAGCCGGGCGATCTCCTTGACAAGCGCCCCGTACTCTTCCTCGATCTTGCGGTGTTCAAGTCCCGTCAGCCGCTGTATGGTCATCGTCAATACCGCCTGTGCCTGCCTTTCGGACAGGGACAACCGTTCCATCAGGACCGAACGGGCGGCATCCGGATCGGCTGCCCCCCGGACAATCCGAATGACTGCTTCGATCGCATCCAGCGCAATCCTCAAGCCTTCCAGGATATGCGCGCGGTCTTCCGCCACCTGAAGCTCGTACGCGGTGCGCCGTTCCACCACGTCGTGCCGGTGATCGATATAGTACTGAAGCAGCTGTTTCAGATTCAACTGCCTGGGCTGCCTGTCCACCAGCGCGATTATATTGGCGCCGAACGTACTTTCCAGCTGTGTATGCTTGTACAGCAGGTTCAGGACCACCTCGCTGTAGGCGTCCTGCTTCAGTTCCACAACAACCCGCATACCCTTGCGGTCGGACTCGTCCCGGATATTCGATATCCCCTCGATCCGCTTCTCCCGAACCAGGTCGGCCATCTTTTCCAGCATCGCGGCTTTTGCTACCATATAAGGGATTTCAGTAATGACGATGTTCTCGCGCCCGTTCTTCAAGGACTCCACGGCAGCGGTCGCCCGCACCCGTATCAACCCGCGGCCGGTACGGTAGGCATCCAGTACGCCGCTCATCCCGTAAATCACGCCGCCCGTAGGAAAGTCAGGTCCCTTGACATACTCCATGAGGTCCAGGACATCCAGGTCGGGATTGTCGATTAATGCGACAAGTCCGGCGACCACTTCGCGGACGTTGTGGGGCGGAATCGCCGTTGCCATCGTCACGGCGATTCCCACGGCTCCGTTGCAGAGCATATTCGGAAAGCGCGATGGCAGGACGGCGGGTTCTTCGAGCCTTTCGTCGTAGTTCGGGTTGAAATCCACCGTGTTCTTGTCGAGGTCCTGCAACATCTCGCTGCCCGCGCCGGCCATCCTCGCCTCGGTATACCGCATGGCCGCCGGCGGATACCCGTCGATCGAGCCGAAATTACCCTGCCCGTCCACGAGCGGATAGCGCAGCTTGAAATCCTGCGCCAGGTTGACCAGCGTGGGATAGACGATTTCCTCGCCGTGTGGGTGGTAGTTTCCGGACGTATGTCCGGCGATGTTGGCGCACTTCCTGTGCTGTCGCGTGGGCCCCAGGCCCAGGTCGTTCATTGCAATGAGGATGCGCCGTTGCGAGGGCTTGAGTCCATCACGCACATCCGGCAACGCACGATTCACCAGCGTGCTCATGGAATAGTCCAGCATCGACTTTTTCAGTTCATCGCCGATGTCCATCGGGACAATCCGCTCCCGAGCGCTCATCATACTTCGTGTCTCCCGTGTTTGTCAGTTCAGCGCCCAACCCGGCAGGTTGCCTGGAGAAGCGCCATACGTGTTCAGCCCGGACCGCTCACGTCCACGTCTGCTTCCAGCGCGTGCGTTTCCACGTATTTCCGTCGCGGCCCGACCTCGTCGCCCATCATCATCGTGAACGACCGCTCGGCCTCCATTACATCGTGCTGGGTGAGGTTCAGCAACGTGCGGGTCTCCGGATTCAACGTGGTCTCCCAGAGTTGCTCAGGGTTCATCTCGCCGAGCCCCTTGTATCGTTGAACCACAACGCCGTTGGCCTCCTCGCCCATGGATTGAAGGATGGCGTCCCGCTCGGACTCGTCGAAGGCATACTCCTGCTTACGGCCTTTCTTTATCAGGAACAGCGGGGGTTGGGCGATATAGACCTTACCGTTGGTAATCATGGGCCGCATGTACCTGAAAAAGAAGGTCAGCAACAGAGATCGGATATGTGACCCGTCCACGTCCGCGTCAGCCATGATGATTACCTTACCGTAACGCAACCTCTCGACGTCGAAGTCGTCGCCGACGCCTGCGCCGAGAGCCAGGATCATGGGTTGCAGTTTCTCGTTGCCCAATACCTTGTCGATACGTGCTTTTTCCACGTTCAACAACTTGCCCCACAGCGGCAATACCGCCTGAAACGCACGGTCCCGCCCCTGGGCGGCCGATCCACCCGCGGAATCTCCCTCCACCAGGTAGATTTCCGTCTCGTCCTTGTCGTTGAGCGTGCAATCCAGAAGCTTCCCGGGCAGTCCTCCGCCTTCGAGCACACTCTTGCGGCGCACGAGCTCACGCGCCTTTCGTGCGGCTTCCCTGGCCCTGGACGCTTCGATCGCTTTCTGCAGGATTTTCTTCGCGACCGCGGGGTTTTCCTCGAAATATGCCGTGAGTTTCTCGCCCACCAGCGATTCGACAATTCCCTTCACTTCGCTATTGCCCAGTTTCGTTTTCGTCTGTCCCTCGAATTGCGGTTCGGGCACCTTGGTGCTGATCACGGCGGTCAGGCCCTCGCGCGCGTCCTCCCCGCTGAGACTGACCTTTTCGTTCTTGAACAGGTTATTCCTGGTGCCGTATGCGTTCAGCGTTCGCGTGAGCGCCGTCCGAAATCCCGTTTCGTGGGTACCGCCTTCCTTGGTGTGGACATTGTTTGCGAAACTGTAGATATTTTCCGCATAGGAATCGTTGTATTCGAAGGCGATTTCCACACCTGTTCCGTCGCGGACACCCTCGAAGTGGACCGGAGGGTGCAGCGACGTCCGGCCTTCGTCCAGGTATGCCACGAATGCGTTGATCCCGCCGTCGAAATGGAACGTTTCCTGAAAATCCACCCTCGCGTCCGTTAACGATATCCTCAGGCCGCTGTTCAGAAACGCCAGTTCGCGCATCCTGTTGACCACGGTTTCAAGGTGGAATTCGATGGATTCGAAAACCGTGCTGTCCGGCATGAACATGGTGGTTGTTCCCGGCTCCTCCCTCCGGCCGATTTCTTCCATCTCGCCCGTGGGAATGCCCCGCTCGTACCGCTGACGAAAGACCCGGCCCCGTCTGTCGGGCAGCGACGAACAGACTTCCACCTCGCACCAAGTCGAAAGCGCGTTCATCACCGAAACGCCGACGCCGTGCAGACCGCCCGATACGGCATAGGTCTTCTTGTCGAACTTGCCCCCGGCGTGCAGGACGGTCATGACCACCTCAAGGGCGGGACGGTTTTCCGTGGGATGGAGGTCCACCGGGATACCCCTGCCGTTATCCGCGACAGTAAGGCTTCCGTCGGCGTTTATGGTTACGTCCATGCGGTCGCAATACCCTTCCAGCGCCTCGTCTACGCTGTTGCTCACCACCTCCCAGATGAGATGGTGCAGCCCCTGAGCGCTCGTATCCCCTATATACATCGCGGGGCGTTTCCGAACCGCCTCAAGACCTTTGAGGACCTGAATATTGTCGGCACCGTATTCCGGCTGCGAAACAACCTCGGCCATAGCAACTCCTTAAAAACTGCTTTAAAATCCCCAGCGGTATCCGCGCGGTTGCAAAAGCGCCGGCCGGGAACTCACCGGTAATTTTCAAAAAGCTTCTTTTTGGGATCGTTGTGTATCCCGGCGATCGCCCTGCCAACCTTCTACTATCTGCCGTCCACCTCAATGTTAACGCGCGCGTGCCCGTCGTTCACTTCCCGAAACGTATGGACGTAACGACCTCCCGCCCCAGGGCCTCGTTCAACCTGGCCTGTATGCGGTGCCGTTCGATCGACAGCCGGTGGCGCACGGCGTCGTGTCTGATCCGGATGACGAGTTCGCCCCGGCGAATCTCGGCCGGTCGGGCCATCGTGTCCGGAACACCGGCAAGTTCGTCTATCAGCTCCGGCAAAAGCATCAGCGCACGCTGCTCAAGGAGCTTCGCCCCGATGCCCAGCGCGCGTACGGCCTCCCCCAGGGCCTCTCTGAGTGTAACGATGCCCGCGTCCGTTCGATCGGTCCGGTGCGTCCGGCTTCGGATTTCGTCAATGAACCCCATATCCGGAACAGTCCGTTGATAAAGTCGCGCTGCAGGCGAGGCGCACTATATTGTCACCCGTTGGAATCCGCGGTCCTCGAATTTTACCTCGGGCTCTCGCGCGGCGGTGATGAACACCTGGCCGAATGAAGTGACAAGCTCCATGGCCGCTTCTGAACGGCGCCGGTCCAGTTCCGCGAAGACGTCGTCCATCAGCAGCACGGGGAAACGGCCGGTGTGGGACTCCAGGTACGCGGCCTCCGCAAGTTTCCAGGCCAGCAGAATGCTCTTGAGTTGACCCTTGGATGCGAATTTGTGTGCGCTTCGGCCATCCAGCGTGAAAATCAGGTTGTCCCGGTGCGGGCCGACCAGCGTATAGCCCAGGTCCGCTTCGTCCGCCCGCCTTTGCTTCAGTTCGGACTCCAGGATTTCCTGACCGCGATCTCGTTCGTCAGCTTTTACGGGACTTCGGTACGCGGATCCGATCTGTTCCCTGCCCTGCGAAATCTGTCGGTAATATCCATCGATTTCAGGCCGCATCGCATCCAGCGCGTCCAGCCTGTCGCGAATGATCCTCGCCCCGAGTGCCGCCAGTTGAACGTCCCAGGGCGCCAGATTGCGGACATCCCGCCCCCGCTCTTCTTTCAGCAGCCGGTTTCTCTGGGCCAGTACACGACGGTATTGATCCAGATCGGACAGATACGAGGTCTTGCTCTGGGAAACAAGGATGTCCAGGAGACGCCGGCGCTGGGGGGGATCCCGCAAGACCAGGTCTACATCTTCCGGAAAGAACAGAACGGCGTTAAAAGTGCCGACAAGGCTCGCAAGGCGGGGGAGTGGGGCTGTATCCAGAAGCGCTTTTTTTTTGCCGGCGCGCCGATCGAACGCGATTCGGATCGACCTCGGGCGGTCTTCGTAGGCAACACTCGCTTCGATGCTGAAGTATTCCGCCCCCCACCGAACGACGTCCCTGTCTCTTGAGCCGCGACCGGATCTGGCTATGGCAAGAAAGTATATGGCTTCCAGAAGATTCGACTTGCCCGCGCCATTTTCGGCGCAAACCGCGGTCTTCCGGCCCGGAAACTCAAAGTCGACGGCATCGAAATTTCGATAGTTGACAAGCTTGAGCGCCGTAAGGTACAAAACCCCTCGCCCATCAGTCGTTTATCCGAAGCGGCATCAGCAGGCACAGGTAGTCTTCGCCTTCCGGCTGCTCCGCCGGACGGATGATCCCCGCAGCCATAGGCCCGTCCAGCTCGAACAACACCTGCTCGGAGTCGATACGTCTGAGAATATCGAGGAGATAGATCGAATTGTAGCCGACCGCCATTTCATTGCCGCTGT
>LXNJ01000118.1_pt1 | contig 54891 bp, 47 predicted proteins | sample 809081 | NCBI WGS metagenome assembly LXNJ01 (sample SAMN04870510, study PRJNA318959) | sponge metagenome | biome: sponge; feature: marine sponge reef; material: water | host: Petrosia ficiformis | place: Greece: Milos, Mediterranean Sea | collected 2013-05-29 | depth 5-7 m
GCATCCCGGATGTATTCAATCTCCTCGCTGCTGATGCTACGGATGCCGGCCTGCACAACATTGGCGTCCCCAACGATTTCCCGCACCCGCCGCATCACGCAGGCATGGCTGAAGGGACTTCCCTGGTAGCTGTCTCGCATGTCCGCATGCGCGTCCAGTTGCAGGACGGACAGGCCGGGATGCCGTTGAGCGAGGGCGCGGACCGCGCCAAGCGTGAGTGAGTGCTCGCCGCCCAACATGACTGGCAGCTTGCCGGCGTCCGCCAATGCTCCGACAGCTTGCTCAACTCGCGCGATGTTGGCCTCCGGACTTGAAACGTCCGGTTCCAGCGCCGGGAGCGTCGCGATGCCCCACTGCGACGGTTCCAGCTCAAGGTCAGGCTCATAGAGTTCCAGGTAGCGCGACGCCTCAATGATGGCCTGTGGGCCGTCGCGTGCTCCGCCGCGATAGGACACGGTACCGTCGTACGGAACGGGGAGAATTGCCGCCGCTGCCCTTTCGAAATCGGCATCATCGCCGTCGAGGGACGCAAAGCTCCAGGGAAACCGGCCGCCGTCCGTTGGAGAAGTCATTGGCGTGACTCGACGCGCGGTTTGAGGCCCCGCGGCGCAAGAATCGCGTTCAGACGCTCGTGGGTGTCGCGCCCGCGCCGCTCAGCTCAGGCTCCGCATGCTTGTCCGGGAACTCCTCAAGGCCCCGATCAAGCACCTGCATCCTGACGTCCGTAATGCCGAAACGCCCACGCAGTTCGTTGACGGCCAACTCAGCATCAAACGGCTTGCAGGAGAAGATGTCCACGTTCAAATAGCCGCGATCCGGAAACGTGTGCACGCTGATATGGCTCTCTGCTATCAGCACGAAGCCGGACACGCCCCAATCCACGGGAACCTTGCCGTCCGTGTAGCGATGCACCAATGGCTCTGAGATCTTGGTCATCCCGATGGCATCGGGGTATATGTCCAGCAGCTCGCGGACGAGCGACTCGTCCTGCAGCCTGTGGGCGTTAGCCCCGTACCCATCCATGACAAGGTGCATCTGCGGGTTTTCCTCCAAGCAAGAAGATGAATAGCGGCCGGAGAACCGACCGCGGGGGATGTGTGTCCGGCCACCGCCCGCCCCCCACCCGAGCGCAGCAAGTCGCTATAGCCGCAACCGATAATAGCAAACGCGCGCTTAAGTGGACAAGATTTTTTTGGAGTTCGCAATCAATATTGATGGCCCATAGGTTGGAATTCCGCGTTCGGGCGATACGGGTCCAGGTGACTTTCAGAGTTCGCGATCAATATTGATGGCCCGTGGGTTGGAATTCCGCGTACGGGCCATGAGGGTTCAAGAGGCATGTTGATTGGCCTGTTGCACACGCCGCCCCGCCGTTTCGCGGGCGAAGAACCAGAAGATCAACATGAAGATCGCCATCACCACCGCAGTGCCGTAGAGGGCCTCCGATGTGCCGAAGTTGTCGCTGATCAGTCCGAGAACCGGCCCCCCGCTCATCAGGGCGACATCGCCGACCGTTCTTGCCATACCTTGCGCAGTAGCCTGACGCTCTATCGGGCTCACGTCTGCGATATATGCGATTGGCACCGGGCCCGATGCGCCCTGCGCCATTCCGAAGATGAAGATGCCAATAGCAAAGACGACGGCGGCTGAGAGAATCCACACGGGCGTGCTGTAGCCAAGGATCAGCAGACACACGACATAGAGCATCATGCCGGGCACGATGATGCTTTTGCGGCCGAATCGATCGGATATCGCGCCGACGAATGGCAGGACAAGCAGGGATGCGATGGCCGGGAGCGTCTGCATGACGCCGACGAAAGCCTCGGACAGGCCAAGATCCTCCTTTGCGACGACGGGAAAGAGGCTGAAGAGCCCGCCGCCCCTTATGAAGAACGCGCCGATGAAGATCAGCATGACAAGCACGTAGCCGCGACTGAGCATAAAACTGAACTGCCGGAAACCGGACAGCGGCGTCGAACGCGCGCCAGACTCACGATTTTGTCCGGCCTCTGCATCCGGCAACGGCTGGGCCTGCGACTGAAGCCCTCGCGTCTCCGGCACCATGAGCAACGTCCAGACCGCGCTTGTTACAGAGACGACGCCTATGACGTAGAACGGGATGCGGAGTCCCCAGAACTGGGCTATGAGACCTCCAATAAACGGACCGAGTGTGATTCCGAAAATGAAACTCCATTGGAAGACACTCATGAGGCGAGCTCTATTGGCCGGAGTGCTTAGATCTGCCGTCGCGGCGATTCCCACGGTGATGAACGCGGCGGAGCCGATGCCGGCGATAAAGCGAAAGGCCATCAGCGGCAGCAACGAGTCGGCGTTTGCGGAGAGAACATAGCCTGCAGCGGCAAAAAGCGCTCCGGCGATCAGAACCCACCGCCGCCCAACCCGGTTTGAGATCATTGCGGAGGGGACATTGGTGAAAACACGAGCGACCGCGAACGCGGACACGGTGAAGCCGACCTGCGCCAGGGTCAAGCCGAGCTCACGGCCGTAGAGCGGGTAGGTAAAGATAGAAACGCCCTGGGCGAGCGTGAACAAAAACGTCGCCAGGCCGACGTAAACGACGGCTCGCTGTTGATTCAAGAGCGCGATTAGACGCGAAGACTGCACTTAGGGGGAAACTCCTGCCGATGCGCTTTATGCCGCGCCTGCTATTGTAACTGACGATGAGTAGGCCCTTTGTACCCCCGCCGACGCGCACCCCGCTGCAGTCCATGCTGCGGGAGACTGCGCCTGTGATCCTGATTTCTATCGGGGCTCTGACCGGTATCGCCTGGACGTTGTCAGCGGGCGGCAGACTGAACGCGTCTCCGCCCTATCTGTTCACCACGGGGATCGCCATGGCAGTCGCCCTGCTGCTTGCAACACGCGGCGCGCCGCGGTGGGGATACCCGTGGATGGCGATGGGGATCGTGGGTACACAGGCGTTGTTGTGGGCGTTGCTTACACCGGAAGAAGGCGGGGAGTTGACGCTCGCCGTGGGGATTGCATCTTTTGGCGCGCCGATCCTCGCGGCAGTTATCGGCGGGGCAATTGCGACCCGCAGTTGGGGAGACAGCGCGTTCTTTGCCGGACTGTATCTCGCGGGGGCGTACCTGGCTCTGCCGATTATCCTGTTGCCGCCTGAGAGCGGCGCGCGAACGGATATCGAAGCGTCGCGGGCGCTGGTAACTTTGGGACAAGCAGGCCTGACCGGTGCCGCGATCCTCTTATGGAATCGTGGGCAAGTCCCGCAAGCGGTTCTGGCGTTGGGAGCAGTTGTGCTTGTCTCCGGTATCGCTGCGGGCGTCCTCGTGCCCGGCTCGCGTGACGACGTTCCGGAAGACCTTTCAACGTTCTTCGGCGCGGCTCAGGGGCCGTTCCGTATAGCCCTGCTTATTCTGCTGATCTCGTTCGCCATCGGTGGTGCGCGGCGATTCATCTCGGGTAGCGGTTTCCTCTCCGAGCAAATGCCGCCCACACACTCGACCGAGGAAGAGGAAGAAGACGAGGACGAATACGGCCGCACGGCCTCCCTCTTCCCACCCCCCACATCCGAATCATCGGACGACCTCGAATCGGCTGACGAGCCGGAACCTACGGATACCACTGAGGAGGATGATTCACCGCCAGCAGATCGCCGCCCTCGCCGCAGAAGGGGTCACCGACGTGGCGGTAGAGGCCGCACCGGGCGGCAAGACTGAATCCGTTACCTGTCATCTACGTAGCGACCACGGCGCATGACGCCCCTGCTGGTTTCGCCGCATAATCAATCATTGCGATTGAGGGAGGCGACGCGGGCGAATTGGAGAAAACGGACGGAGAGGGTGATAGTGGCGAGCGGCCTCCTCGGCAGAGGCGGGGCCGCTATTTCTATGGCTGGAACATCGTCGGCGCGTCATTCATGGCGCATCTCGCCTATGCGGAGCAATTCTCATCCACACTCGGCCTGTTTTTTCGACCTTTTACTGCCGAGTTTGGCTGGACCCGTACTCAGATAGCCACCGTCCAGACCATCTCCCGGGTTGTTGAGGCCGGGACTGCGCCCCTCATCGGGCCGCTCGTCGACCGCTTTGGGGCGCGGACGCTGCTGCCGATCGGCGCGCTTATTGCCGGGACGGCGTTGGTCGGAGTGACCTTCGTCGATTCCTTATGGCAGTTCTACGTTGTGCGCGGGCTTGTGGCCGCCATCGGCTTCACATTGATGGGAAACCTCGTCACGAGCGTTGCCATCAACAACTGGTTCATCCGAATGCGTGGCCGGGCGCTTGCAATCTCCAACACCGGCTCGAGCATCAGCAATGTCGTGATGATCCCTGTCGCCGTCTACGTCATCGCGGAGCATGGCTGGCGAGAGATGTTCTGGATCTTCGCAATCCTCACGTGGATTGTCGTGCTTGCGCCCTCGACCATTCTCATTCGCCGCAGGCCGGAAGATATGGGACTGCGTCCGGACGGCAAACAGCCCGACGCGCCAGGGGGGCCTGCTCCCACAACGTTGTTGCCTGAACAGCAAACCGAGTCACAGGAGCCTGCTCGGCGAGCCACGCCGGAACCGCTCTGGACCCGCAAGGAGGCCCTTAAGGCGCCGGCCTTCTGGCTGATTGCGGGGTGTTTCGCCATTTCCAGCCTCGCCTTCCAGGGAATCAACATCTCACTCGCGCCATACGTTCAGGATCTGGGATACGAGGAGGCGCTGGTTGCGGCGGCGCTGACGACACGCGCCATCGTGATGGCTGTGACGCTTCCCGCTGTCGGTTTGGTGGCGGAACGGGCCAGCATCGGCCCCGTCCGCGCGCTTCCATTCGTCCTGCAGAGCGTGGGCTGCGTCCTGTTTCTCTTCGCGGACGAGGTGTATTTCCTGTTTCCGGCGCTCATCGTCTACGGCATGGGCATCACGAGCCTCGGAGTGACGCAGGAGGTGCTGTGGGCCAACTCATTCGGACGGCTGAGCCTCGGCTCGATTCGGTCGATGGGCTTTGTGGTCACGTTCGGGTTCGGCGCAACAGGCCCCATCATCATGAACCTCATCCACGACCATCTTGGCTCGTATCGCCCCGCGTTCCTGATTTTCCTGGTGTTCTTCGTCGTTTCCGCCGTCCTCATCCTGTTCCTGCGTCCTCCACAGCCGCCGCGCTACGTGGACGCGGAGCAAATCAGCACAAGTGGAGGCCCTGAAACTCTGCAGTCCCAACCGGAAGTGTAGGCAAGTCACTACGCTGCAAGGCATTAGTCGAATACGAGAACTGCATTGGGACCGATGCCGGAACGCGGACGCCAACTCAAAGAGCGGTCAACGATGATCGCGAACTTCAAAAAGAAGGGTGGGTGATGGGATTCGAACCCACGATCTCCAGGGCCACAACCTGGTGCCTTAAACCTACTAGGCCACACCCACCACACGGCTGTGCGCCGTAGCGCCATTGCCGACTATCCAGTCTAGCAACGGCCTGTAGGGCGGGCAAGAACGCCCACGCGTGGCGGCGAAAAGGCCGCGCCCCTATGCTGAAACGAACATGCTGCCGAATGGGCGATGGGGGTGACACGTGGTCAAGGCAAACAAAGCGACAGAACAGGACAACCGCGAGTTTCAGACGCTGGTTGACATAGTTGCCCGCCTCCGCGCCCCGGACGGCTGCCCGTGGGACCGCGAGCAGACGCATCAGTCATTGACGCCGTTCCTGATCGAAGAGACATATGAGGCTGTCGAGCAGATCGACGCCAACTCCTTGCCCGGGCTGCGAGAGGAGCTCGGCGATATCCTCCTGCAGGTCATGCTCCACAGTGAGATCGCGTCGGAAGAGGAGGCATTCACCGTCGCCGACGTGATCGAGGGCCTCGTCAACAAGCTCATCCGACGCCATCCGCACGTATTCGGCGATGCCGAGGCGCGCACGGCGGAGGAAGTCGTCACGCGATGGGAGGTTCTCAAGAGCGAGGAGCGGCAGGGAGCATCCCTGATGCAGGGCGTGCCCCCTAACCTGCCGGCGTTGACGTACGCACAGCGAGCGCAGGGACGGGCGGCCAACGTCGGATTCGACTGGCCGAGCGTGGATGGAGTCCTGGAGAAGGTTGTGGAGGAGGCCCAGGAGCTTGCGGAGGCAAATGAGTCGGCCGGAGCTGAGAGCACGGACGAATCACGCGCCGCAATTGAATGGGAATTCGGTGATCTGCTGTTCAGCCTTGTGAACCTTGGTCGGCGGATGGACATCGACGCGGAGACGGCGCTGCGGCACGCCAACAGGCGCTTCGTAACGCGATTCCGCATGATGGAGGACACGGCCCGCGACCGCGGCGACAATCTTCCGTCGCTTTCCCTGGAGCAGATGGACGCCCTCTGGGAAGAGGCCAAGCGGGGTGAGTAACTGCGTGGTACACTTGTGCTAAATCGATCCGGGAGGACGAGTGAGCACAAGCATCACCAAGCAGATTCTTTGTCTGGCAAACTCACGGAAGTATGGCGGCAGTTGCGTCGTCGGCAAGGAAGTCCTGCCCGACGGCATGCTCGCATGGATAAGGCCTGTAGGCAGTTCCGCCACGGGCGAGGTAATGCCCGATGAGATGTGCTTCGAGGACGAGTCATTGCCGCAGCTGCTGGACGTGATTGAAGTACCCCTGCTGGAACCGCTGCCGCTGCCTTACCAACCGGAGAATTGGCTCATGGCGCCGGAGCCGTGGACACGGCTGCGTGTAGCCGACAAGGCGAATATTGAGAGATGGCTCGACGCCCCAGCCCCACTCTGGGAGAACGGCCACGAATCTTTGCGGGGGACGAACGATCGGTTCCCGTATGACCCCAAACGGACGTTAGCCTGTTCAGCCCGATTCATTAGCGTCCCGGCGCTGGAGATCTCCATAACCAAACACAAGAATGATGTGGGGCAAATCAGCAGGCAGTTGCGGGGATCATTCGCTTACGCAGGCGACCTCTACGACCTCCGCATCACCGACATGGACTTTGAGGAGCAGTATTCCGCAAGAGCTGTTGGCAAATACTGGCATGCCAAGTGCTACCTCACCGTCACTATCGGCGAGCCGTTTCAGGCAAAGACGGACGAACCGGCCTTCAATTACAAGCTCATTGCGGCGATAATTGAAGCGTAAGAAAGTGGGGCGTGACATGGCTACAACGGAGCATCCGATCTTCACGATTGGGCACTCGGATCATTCCATCGGAGATTTCGTCGCCCTCCTTGCGGATAATGGCGTCAACATGGTCGTCGACGTTCGCTCCGCTCCCCGCAGCCGCTGGGTGCCCCACTTCAACCCTGACAACTTGGAACCTGCGCTGGAACGCGTGGGAATCGACTACGCCTTCATGGGTCAGGAACTTGGCGGGCGACCGAATGACCGATCCGCATACGAAGATGATGGCCGCGTCTCTTATGAGCGGGCCGCCTTGGCCGACGATTTCACCGACGGAGTCGCCGTCCTTGTGCGGCAGGCGGATGAGCGGACTATCGCGCTGCTGTGCATGGAGAGAGACCCCCTTGAGTGTCACCGCGCGTTGTTGGTTGCCCGGGCGCTCGCGGAGCAGGACGTAGACGTGCGGCACATCTTGCAGGACGGCCGCGTGGAGAACCACGAGGAACTGATGGATCGACTGCTGGAATCGCTTGGTCTGCCGCCCCAGCCCGATCTGTTCCGCACCCGTGAAGACGTCATTGCTGATGCTGTTCGGCAACAGGCCGGTCGCGTCGCCTACGTTGCCGAGGGGCGCGCCGACTACGCGCAGGCCCACTGAGAGGGTTCGTGCGCCTCTACACGCTAGGTTTCACAAAGAAGTCGGCGGAATCATTCTTTGAGGTGCTGCGCGGTTCCGACGCGGCGCGTGTCATCGACGTGCGGCTCAATAACGTGTCGCAGCTCGCCGGGTTCACCAAGCGTGACGACCTAGCCTATTTTCTCAGGCAAGTCTGCGGCATGGACTATGAGCACATGCCGGATCTTGCGCCGACGCGGGAGTTGCTGAAGGCTTACCGGGACGGGGAGATTTCGTGGGACGACTACGAAGCCCAATTCTTGGCCCTGATGGCCGAGCGGCGCATCGAAGAGCTACCAATACAGGCCTTGATGGACAACGCCTGCCTGCTCTGTAGCGAGGAAACGGCAGATCAATGCCACCGCCGCCTCGTCGCCGAGTACCTCCAAGATCATTGGGGCAACGTCGAGATTATCCATCTGAAGTGAAATAACCTAGCCCTCATGACGGCTAGTGCGTGGCGGGCTACAATGGGAGTCGCGCCTCGGCTTGAGAGTAATGCCAGCGGGGCGTGTGTTTTGTTGCGGGGCATTAGCTCAGGTGGTTAGAGCGCAGTCCTGATAAGACTGAGGTCCCTGGTTCGAGTCCAGGATGCCCCACTTACGACTTGACGGTAGACAGAAGCGTCTTCGCACTCTGGGAGTGAGCAATTGAAGGATGAGATTCTGAGTTATATAGAAATGTGTGGACGTGAGGGAATGTCGCTTCAGCGTGGCATGAACTTTAGGAGCCCGCCTGCCCATGGAATTGTTTTGATGTCCAGGAGACGAAACGCTCCTTATGATGACGAGTTGAGCTCGGACGAGTCGGTGCTTCTCTATGAGGGGCACGACGTCAATAAGACATGGAAAATCCTGGATCCTAAGGTTCATGATCAACCACGCTATAACTCCAACGGTAAGCCTACCGAGAATGGCAAGTTTGCCGATGTAGTAGACAATTTAGAGCAACAAAATGCTGCACCTGCCATTTTCCGTGTCTACGAGAAGATGAAGCCTGGGATCTGGACGGATCGAGGGCTTTATCTCCTTAAGAATTATGACTACCCGAAGAAAGGAGTACGACGAGTATTCAAGTTTAGATTGGAACAGGCCGGTTTTGATTCTGCAACTCCCAATGGGGCATCCGAATTTACCGGTGAAGTCAGCCGTCAGATTCCCTCATCGGTGAAACAACATGTGTACAAACGAGACATGGGCAGGTGCGTAATGTGCGGTGCAACTGACCAACTTCACTTCGACCATGACTTTCCATATTCCAAGGGTGGGTCAAGCATATTGGCGGAAAACGTCCGAATCCTGTGCGCGAGGCACAACCTAGCTAAATCCGCGAAGATAGAATGAGTCTTTGGCAGGGCTCCTGCATGACGATTGGAATTGGCTCCGACACCTCCAGCATAAAGATCATGCCGCCGCCGCTCACCAGTAGGACTGCGGGGGAATGACCGGTAGGATCTGGAGCCATCCCTCGCCTCAATTAGTCCCCAATGTTCTCACCCCCAACCCCCTCTCAATCGCCACCACCCGCAGATGACATTGTCCCCCTAAAGCGGAAACTGCTACTTTTTGGAGACGCGTGATAAAGGAGAGAAGTGTAGTGAGTACCAATCAGTATTGGTGGCCGGATCAGCTGAACCTCAAGCCGCTTCGACAAGAGTCGCCAGTGTCAGACCCGATGGGCGAGGATTTCGACTACGCCGAGGAAGTGAAGTCACTGGATGTCGAAGCGCTGAAACGCGACATCGAGCAGGTGATGACGACATCGCAGGACTGGTGGCCCGCCGACTACGGCCACTATGGCCCACTGTTCATCCGAATGAGCTGGCACGCTGCCGGCACGTATCGCATCAGTGACGGACGTGGCGGCGGAGGCGCGGGCTATCAACGCCTCGCCCCCCTCAACAGCTGGCCGGACAACGCGAGCCTGGACAAGGCGCGCCGCCTTCTCTGGCCGATCAAGCAGAAGTACGGGCGCAAAATCTCGTGGGCCGATCTGATTATCTTCGCAGGCAACTGCGCCCTCGAATCGATGGGCTTCAAGACCATGGGGTTTGCGTTCGGGCGGACGGATGCGTGGGAAGCCGATGAGACGTACTGGGGGCCGGAGGGAACCTGGCTCGGTGACGAGCGCCACGGCGACGATGGCACCCTGCGGGAACCCCTTGGCGCGGACCACATGGGCCTGATCTATGTGAACCCCGAAGGACCGGGCGGCAACCCTGATCCCCTCAACGCCGCCAAATTCATCCGCCAGACATTCGCCCGCATGGCCATGAATGACGAGGAGACGGTCGCCCTCATCGCCGGTGGCCACACATTCGGCAAGGCACACGGCGCAGTTCCTGAGGAGCACGTTGGCCCCGATCCAGAGGCGTCCTCCATCGAGGAGCAGGGCTTCGGCTGGAAGAACAAGTACGGCAGCGGCAAGGGCGTCGACTCGTTCACCAGCGGGCTGGAGGGCGCATGGACCACCAACCCTGTCGCGTGGGACAACAACTTCCTTGAGAACCTGCACAACCTTGAGTGGGAGCTAACAACAAGCCCGGCGGGCAAATCGCAGTTCACACCCAGCAACGCCGCCGCCGTGGCCACGGTGCCCGATGCTCACGATGCTTCGAGGACGCACGCCCCGATGATGCTGGCAACGGACCTCGCGCTCACCGCGGACTCGGACTACGCGCGTATCTCAAGGCGATTCCTTGAGAACCCGTCGGAGCTTGAGGACGCCTTTGCCAAAGCGTGGTTCAAGCTGATCCATCGCGACATGGGGCCGAGTACCCGCTATCTCGGGCCGTTGGCTCCGGCAGAGCCACAGCTGTGGCAGGACCCGGTGCCCTCGGTCGACCATCAGGTGATCGGCGATCAGGAGATAGCGGACCTCAAGGCCCGCGTGCTCGCGTCGGGACTGAGCGTTTCCCAGCTGGTCTCAACGGCGTGGGCGTCCGCAGCGACGTTTCGTGGCACGGACAAGCGCGGCGGAGCAAACGGTGCACGCATCCGCCTCGCGCCGCAGAAGGACTGGGAGGTCAACAACCCCACCGAGTTGGCCGGTGTGCTGGAGACTCTGGAGGGAATCCGGGCGGCGTTCAACGGCGCGCAGAGCGACGGCAAGAGCGTCTCGCTGGCGGATCTGATTGTTCTCGCGGGATGCGCCGGCGTCGAGCAGGCCGCTCGCAACGCCGGGCATGAAATCACCGTGCCGTTTACGCCGGGCCGCACGGACGCAACGCAGGAATGGACGGACGTTGAGTCGTTCGCCGTGCTCGAGCCCACGTTCGACGGTTTCCGCAACTACTTGCAAGCGGGGCGAAGCGAAACGGCGGAGGAATTGTTGGTGGAACGGGCATACCTGTTGACGCTGACTCCACCCGAGATGACGGCGCTTGTTGGCGGCCTCCGTGTTCTCAACGCGAACACCGGACAATCGCAGCACGGCGTGTTCACGGACAGGGCGGGGACGTTGAGCAACGACTTCTTCGTCAACCTGCTTGATATGGACACCGAATGGCAGGCTTCCGCTGCGGCTGATGGCGTCTACGAGGGGCGGAACCGTCAGACCGGCGACGTAAAGTGGACGGCGACGCGGGTCGACCTTGCCTTTGGCTCCAGTTCCGAGCTTCGCACCATCTGCGAGGTCTATGGCAGCGACGATGGGCGGGAGAAGCTGGTGAGTGACTTCGTCGCCGCGTGGGACAAGGTCATGAACCTGGACCGCTTCGACATCGCTGCCGGAATCTGAGGGCATCGCCGCCAGGAGGAAATGAATAATGACCGAGAAGGCGCGCACGGAACGCATCCAGCAGGTCTATGGCGCCAAGAACCTCGAAGAACTCAAGACCAGGTACGAAGGCTGGGCGTCGGACTACGACGCCGATCTGGAGGCGCTAGGATTCAAGTCGCCGATGGCTGCGGCCGAATTCCTGGAGAAGTACGTGCCCGATAAGGGAGCCGTCGTGCTTGATGCGGGAGCCGGCACGGGCATGGTCGGCGTGGAGCTGGCCCGTCACGGGTTCACCCGGATCACGGCGTTGGATATGTCCCCGGGGATGCTGGAGACGGCCAGGGAGAAGGGCGTCTACGAGGACTTCGTAATCGGCGAGCTTGGCAAAGATCTACCCTTCGAGACCGGGAGCTTCGCCGGCACGACGTGCGTCGGAGTGTTCACCTACGGTCATGCGACGCTGGAGGCGATGGACGAGTTGATCCGCGTCACGAAGCTGGGCGGATCGATCGTGTTCTCGATACGCACGGACTATTACGCGGATGGCGGATTCGATGTGAAGCAGACCGCGCTCGAAGAGGCGGGCAAATGGCGCCTGCTCGAAAGGAGCGAACCCTTCTTGGCGATGCCCAACGGCGAGCCGGACGCCTGGCACGAGATATGGGCCTACGAGGTCCTCTAACGCAGGCTGTCAGTTACGCAGTTAGATAGGCTACACGCCTTCGACAAGCACCATGTTGATGTTGGATGACCTGGTGCGAATATCGTCAAACGCTTTGTTCTCAGCCGAGGCCAGCCATGAACGCGCCTGCTCCATGCTGTCGAATGCCACGATGGCGAGACGCGTGGGCGCCCATGAGCCGTCGATAACCTCAATCGCGCCGCCACGGGCCACAAACTTGCCGCCGTAGGATTCAATAGCAGGCGTCATCTGTTCACGAAACTGCGCGTAGAGACTCTCATCCGTAACCTCAACGTCGGTTATCAAATAGGCGGACATGTTCTGCTCCCTCCTCGTCAGGACGTCGTTCGTCGGAGTGGCGCCCGCGCGGCCTTACGAGCCGCAGGCAATCACCGGCGTTGCGTGAAAACGCTGCCCTGAGTTGTAACACATTGCGGCGCGCGAATGTACTCACCGCTAGACGCCCTCGACAAGCACCAGGTTGATGTTGGAAGAACTGGTGCGCATATCATCGAGTTCTTTAAACTCAGGCGAGGCCAGCCATGCTCGTGCCTGCTCCATGCTGTCGAATGCCACGATGGCCAGGCGCTGTGGATTCCAGGAGCCTCCAATGACCTCAATCTCGCCGCCACGCGCGACGAACTTGCCGCCATAGGCATCGAGAGTGGGCGTCATCCGTTCACGATACTGCGCATAGACACTCTCGTTCGTAATCTCTACATCGGCTATCAAGTAAGCAGACATGGCTTAATCTCCCTCCTTGGCCCGGCTGTTGTTCGTCGTCACCGCGGTGCTGCCTATCGGCTTCATTCCCGTCTCAAGAGACGCGACCCTGCCCATATATTCATAACGGGAATCATCCCATTAAGGATAATCCAAACCCATCCATACCCTTCGCCTTCGTTCAACTCGGTGATCCAGTTGAAGAAGAACAGGTAGGCAATGAACAGGCTGCCAAAGAGCACAATCTCGTACTCAGGGAATCCCTGGGTTGACCGCGAAGCCGTAACGTCATCTGACGACCGGATCCTGTTCCATATGGAGAATGCGATCACGAGGATGATGCTGATGGCCATGAGCGGATTGAGATAAGTCCAAAGCTCGTGCCTGTCTCCGGGGATAATCACTTGGGCCAGGATGACTACGGCCACAGATATGAGAAAGACGCCGATTGTCCACCTGAGCGCTTTCATATGGCACTTGCCCTCCGAATCCAGCCTTTGTTTCCTGGGGTGGCTCCGGGCACGCCCTGTGGATCGCGGTCGAGAACCAACGTTGGGCGAAACCGCTGCCCTGAGTTGTACCACATTGCCGCGCGCGAATGCACTCACTGACTAGAATGTTAGGGATGTTGAGAGATGCGTGCATATGAAACTCCTGCCAGCACTTGTAGCGGGAGTTGCCCTCTTTGTGGGTTGTACAGCCGTTGAACCGACGCCTGTAGTCACGCCGGTTGTCGATGAGACAGGCGTGCAACCATCGCCCTCGCCTACACCCATACTCGCAAGCCCAACCGAGATTCCAACTACGGTCACGGAAGTTCCGTCGGTAACTCGCGCCACCATAAAAGCAACCGAAACTGCGATTCCCGATGCTGACCCGGAAAGTCTTACTCTCGCCGAACTTGAGCTGTCGTCTGTAGAACCGGCGTCGACCAACTGCAGCCCTCGGCCAGTTGAACCTAATGTCACCCCATCGCCGACTCCCTTCGCGCTGGGTGAGGAAACGGGGACTGACTCAACAGATGTCGTGCAGATAGATTTCCCTGAATGGGTCAACGATTGCCCCCAGATGGCGTTTCAGATTGCGAGTGCTGACATCATTGTGCGAACAACCTTCGTCACGATTGACTCCGAAATTGTCGCAGAGGCGAATGAAAGCTTTGGCTATTCAGTCGACCTCATCTACACATTTGTAGCAGAGGAGTACCTGAAGGGTGACGGCCCCGAAGAAATTGTCGTCCGCACAAATAGCGGCCCGGCGTACAATGCGTTTCCAGACTGGTTTGACTACAGGAGCCGCGAGGATGCGGATAGCCTTGCCGGGTACTGGTTGTCGCGGAGTTCCGCCATCGCCCGGAACAATGCAGATGCGATCTTGTTCTTGCGCGGCGCCTCGATTGAAGGTGAGTACCTGTTTATGGGCCTCGAGAGCTGGCGTGGAGAGCGCGAAAGCCCAAATATCGGTACCACGTGGCTGGGGATCGATGAAGGCTCCGGCTACCGGCATACATTCGCGGGAGGGCGGCCCGAGAGCATCACCGAGGAAGACTTGAGATTCCGCATCGAAGACTTACTCCCGCTGGTAGAAGGCGAGTACGGGGCTTGCGCAGGGGCAGCGCTCTACCACAGAGCCCAAGTCAGAGAGCAAGTCCTCGGTACTCTTCGCCAATTGACAATTGGCGGATATGGAGACCCGTGGCCCTTCCCCATGTTTGAGGATACTGTTAGCCAAGGAGAAGCGCTTATCAATGTGTTCAAGGCGGAACGGCCTCCTTATCCGACGCCTCGCTTTAGCCACTATTGGTTCGATGGTGAATTCAGGAACCGGTTTGGCGTCAACACAAACTTTGAATTCGGTATCTCGTTGGAATCCTTCCACGCTACATACGTGCTCCCGCCGGGACAATACCGCGTCTACTACAATCAGTACCATCGCTCCTTGCCCTGCAATGCGCCGTACTCTGCAACAGGACATTGGTCTTCCCAGGACACTGCGGAATGGAACATTACCATTGCGGAGTCTACTGAGGAGTAGATGGGCGGTACCGTCCCCAGGCGCCCACGTGCCCTCCCCCGCTCCCTGCTATAATCGATTTGCAGCGTTGATTCGTACGCCGTTTCTTACACGCCAACCACGCGCGTCCTGATTGGACGCTTTAGGATTGGCCGAATGAGGCGAAGGGCGAAAACGACGCTGCGTTTGTTGCGCCCATAGGCACATTTACGTAGAGGGGTAGGAGTAGATGACACAAGACACAACAGTGCGCGTGCCTGTGACGGTCACCGTCAACGGCACCGAATATACGGCGGAGGTCCCGCCTCGACGTACCCTCGTCGATTTCATCCGATACGACCTCGGCCTCACTGGCACCAAGGAAGCATGCAGCGTCGGCGTGTGCGGCATCTGCACCGTCGAGATGGACGGCGTTATCGTCTCGTCCTGCATCCTCCTTGCCGTCCAGGCCAGCGGCTCCCAGATCACAACCATCGAGGGCGTGGCGGACGGCGAGAAGCTGCATCCGCTGCAAGAGGCCTTCATGAACTACGGCGGGTTCCAGTGCGGCATCTGCACGCCCGGCCAGATCATGGCCTCACGCGCGTTGCTCGAGCAGAATCCCGACCCCACGGAAGACGAAATCAAGAACTGGATGATGGGCAACCTGTGCCGCTGCACGGGCTACTACAAGATCATCGAGTCAATCCAGAAGGCCGGTGAAGTAATCCGGCTGGGCAACTAGGGGAGGGTGAAATGAGAGATTTTCAGTTCCACACGCCCTCCACTCTCGCGGAGGCGCACAGCCTGCTCAGCGACTACGGCGAGGAGGCGCGCGTCATCTCCGGGGGCACCGGCCTCATCAACATGATGAAGCAGGACCTCATCTACGTTGACCACCTCGTCAGCCTCCAGAACATAGACGGCCTCAACTACATCCGCTCAACGGGCGAGGGCCTACAGATTGGCGGCCGCACGACGCAGCAAGAGGTGGCGACCTCCGGCGTCGTTCATGAGAATAATCCGCTTCTGACAGAGACCTACGGCGAGGTCGCGACGGTTCGCGTGCGAAACGCGGCCACCGTTGGCGGCGGCGTCGCCCACGGCGACCCGGCGCAGGATCCGCCACCCACCCTTCTCGTGCTTGACGCGAGCGTTCACGCCGCCTCCAAGGACGGCGAGCGCACGGTCAAGGTACGCGACGGCTGGTTCGTCGACTACTACACCACGGGTGTTGAAGAAGGCGAGATTGTAACGGGCATCACCGTTCCGGCTGCGCCGGCTAATGCCAAGACCACGTACATCAAGTTCCTGCCACGAACGGCGGATGACTATCCGACGGTTGCAGTCTCCGCGCTCGGCGTCGTTGACGGTGGCGTTGTGACGGATGTGCGCGTCGGTCTCGGCGCGGTCAACTCAACGGCAGTGCTCGCAGAGAGCGTGACAGGCGTGCTGGTAGGCAAGGAGCCGACGGCGGACTTGGTGCGTGAAGCAGCCGAGACAGTTCGCGATCTCTGCGCGCCGACTCCGGACTTCCGCGGCTCCGCAGAGTACAAGACGGACATGGCGGTGGTGTTCACGCGCCGCGCGCTCACCCGCGTCCTCGGGCTCGAGTAACGGTAGGACGCCATCGGCGAAAGGACAATTACACGGAATGAAGATCGAACAGGAATCACAGGTCGGCGCGTCCCGCGCGGACGTGTGGGGACTCCTCCAGGACGTGCCGCGTGCCGCGGGACTGATTCCTGGCGTCAGTGATGTTGTCGAGACTGGGCCGAATACGTATTCCGGCAAGATGACAACACGCGTTGGCCCGATGAAGATCAGCCTTGATGGAGAGCTGACTTCGACGCAGAACGCCGAGGACTACACGTGGCGCATCGAAGGGAACGCGAAGGCTATGGCCGGCGGCGGGCTGCGCGTGATTGTCGACGCGGCAATCGCAGAAGCGGGTTCGGACAGTTCCACTCTGACTGTGGCGACCGACATCCAATTCATGGGCAAGCTGGGCACGATGGGGCAGCCCTTCATCCGCTCCAAGGCGAACTCGCAGATGAAGGATTTCATCAAGAATCTGGAGAAGGAACTCAAGAAGTAATCTTCAACGTCACACTGCCGCTTGGCGGCTAACGAACAGTAAGAAAGCCCGCGCTCGCACCAGCGAGCGCGGGCTCTTCATTTGTAACGCCCCGCCTCGTGTAAGCTATAGCCGGAGGCCGGTTATGACTGAAAACAGTGATGGACAGTCCCTGATTACCGATGCGATGCGCGCGTGGGTGGGGTCCGCAGCCCCGCCGCTCACGTCACCGCCCATATCCGAGAGCGATATCCGCCGTGCAGCCATCTCAATCTATTGGCCGGAGGTCCCGCCCCGTGTGTATTGGGATGCGGACCATGCCGATAAGACCAGGTGGGGCGGCATCATCGCGCCGGAGGAGTTCAACCCGTTCGCGTGGATGATCGGCCGCGCGCACGTCGGTCCGCAGCCTGATCGGCTGGATGATGCGCAGTCCAATCTGGAGGAGGCGCGCAACCTGCGTCCGCCCGGAGCGCCGCCAAATTACCTGTTTGGGGGAGTCGAAACCACCTACCACGAGCGGATGCGGCCAGGTGATGTGGTTACCAGCGTTATCGAATCCACGGACATCTACGAACGCTCCGGACGTCTCGGACCCATGCTCTTTTACATCACCGAGGAGGTCTGGACCAAGCAGACCGGCGAGGTGGTCAAGACCTCGCGCACGACGAACATTGCGTGGTAATCGGTAACGGGAGACGACAATGACGACACAAGAGGCGACGCCGTATTGGGACGATGTTGAGGTTGGCCAGGAGTTGCCGTCGTTCGAACGCGTGACGGACCTGATGAATTGGAATCGCTGGGCAGCCACCTATGATGAGTTCGTGCCGTACCACATGGACGATGAAGGAGCGAAGGAGAATGGCCAGCCCGCCGTCATCGGTCAGGGCCGCATCCGTGTTTCCTATCTGCATACACTCGTTCGCAAGTGGATCGGCGAGGAGGGCGTCATCCTGACGCTGAGCGCCCAACTGCGCGGCATCAACTTCAAGAACGATGTCCTGACCTGCACGGGCCGCGTGACAGGCAAGCGCGTTGACGACGAAGGCCGCCACGTTGTTGACCTTGAAATGCTGATGACGAATCAGAAGGGCGAACGCGTCACACCCGGCACCGCCACGGTTGAACTGCCTGCCAGGGGCTAGGCCTCAGAACCCCAGCTCCGCCGCCAGCGTCTTGGCGTTCGCCCCCGCGATCAGCTTGCCGTCGATAACGGCCACCGGACGCCGCCAATAGCGCGGCTCCTCCACGAGCAGGTCCAACATCTCCTCTTCAGACAACGAGTCAACGTCGATTCCATTCTTGCGCACAGAAGCCGAACGCGGATTGAACAGGGCGCTTGGTGGCTCCCCGTTCAGAAGCTCGACGATCTCATCCCGAGTGAACCGATCCCTGAAGAAATCCCGCTCGGCAAACTCATGCCCCGCCTGCGAAAGCGCCGCCTTCGCCGTCTTGCACGTCCCTCAAGTCGCCCAATGATAGAAGCTTATGTTGGGCATGGTATAGCTCCAATTCAACTCTCTGCCGGTATAGACCGCAGATTCAGTTCGATTCTAGTTGTTCTTCCTGTATTCGTTTGAGCGTACGGCCGTCGCTGTCCTTCCAGTCAGTCCGCCCATTAGTCGCTCTGCCAAGTACCACTCCGGCGGCCATAGTCGGAGAACTAAATGAATGGTCTTGTACGAACTCATAGGAGGCCCCTTTGTCTTGGAGAACGCCGTTTTCCAGCAACAACTGCCGCCGTTTCGCCAAGAATTCGTGGATTGAGCGTGTCTCTTGTTTAGTCGCTTGTGAACCGGCTTTTACAACGAAGCTTGAAACACCTTCATAGCCGGTTGCTTGAACTCCTCTGGCATCAATAAAAAGTGGCTCGCTTTCTGGGCGTCTCTCTTCGATTCTTTCGAAGAAGTCAATACCCAAGACAGGCAGGCAAAGCATCATATCCGAGAGGTATGCGTCTGCTTGGGCCTTGTCCGCCAGTGAAAGCGATGGAGGCCGAGGGGCATTACCGTTTTCGAGACGGCACTGCTTGACCTCGGCAGCCAGCCGAATTAGTCGCGCTTCTATGTGCTGTACGTGGGCCCTATTGAGGTTCTGATCCTTTGCGGAGAAAGCAACAGCCCGAGTCCAGAAATCCTTTTGTGACAAGTGCTGATCTAGTCGTTGCCGCAAAGGATCGGCTTGTCCAATGTAAACGCGAGGCAAGTCTCCAGTATCAGCGGGTTCCCATAAGAGATAGATGCCTGCTCGATTGAAGCTGAACTCGTCCCTCGAACGGATATCTGGATAGACGCTACGTGGGAACAACGCACCTTCACCTACCCAATTGGACTTTTCTACTAAACGCAACCCTCCCTGCAGACCTCTGGGCAGGAAGACGGTGACTGAGTAGGAAGCTGGTTCTGTAGAAGTCATCCTAAAGTGAGTATACGGGATGCCTACCTTAGAACCCCCTCAGCCGCCAGCGCCTCAATCTCCGCCGTGGTCAGGCCCAGAAGCTGTTTGAAGACGCGGTCGTTGTCCTGGCCGAGGCCGGGGGTTGAGTCCGTGGCCCAGCCTGGTGTGGCGCTCAAGTGTAATGACACGCCGGGGTGCTGCATCGTGCCCCACCAGTCCGGGTCGTGATGCGCCGTCACGATGGTCCCGCGATGCTCAAGCTGCGGATCCTTGAGCAGATCGAGCGGGTTCTGCACCGCGCCGCACGGCACGCCGACGGCTTGCAGTGCAACCTGAATCTGCCCGGCCCAACGGGACGATGTCCACTCGCTGAGCCGTTCGTCCAACTCTGTCCGGTTGGAGAGTCGCCCCTCCTGCGTGGCAAATTTCCCGTCATTCGCCCACGTCGGCTCGTCCATTACGGCAACCAGCTTGCGCCACTGTTCATCGTTCTCCACCGCTATTGAGACCCAGGCGTCGAAGCCCTGGCACGGGTAGACGCCGTGCGGCGCATAAACGTCGCTCGCGTTGCCCCGTGGCTGCGGACTCACTCCGTTGATGAGGTAGCTAAGCATCTCCGGCCCCAGCAGCCCAACAAGGCCCTCCACGTGGGAACTCTCGATGTGCTGGCCCTCGCCGGTCTGATCGCGATGCTCCAGCGCAAGCATCACGGCCATCGCGGCCTGTGCGCCGAGCACGAAGTCCGAATACGCATTCTTGGGGCGCGTATCGATGTCGCTCTCCGGATGCCCCCACATGTACGACAGACCGCCGAACGCCATCAGCAGCTGCCCAAAGGCCGGGCGGTCTCGCATCGGGCCGTTCATGCCGTACCCGGACATAGATGCCATGATCACATTCGGCCTGATCTTGCGCAACTCCTCATAGGAGAGCCCCATGCGCTCCATAACGGTGGGGCGGAAATTCTCAATGACGACGTCCGACTGCGCGACGATGCCCTTGATGAGCTCCTGCCCCTTCTTCGAGCGCATATCGATGGTCACGCACTGCTTGTTGCGGTTCAATTCCGGGTAGTTCGGCTGCATCGGCATCCGAAACGCGGGCAGATCCTCCGACTCAATCCGGATGACCTCCGCGCCGTGGAATCCCAACAGCATCGTGCCGTACGGCCCCGCAAACACGCGGCTCAGATCGGCAATGCGTACACCCTCAAGCGGCTGCTTGCGCCGGTCGTTGCGGCGCGCGACGAACTTCCCGGGATCAGGCGGCGCAGATGAGAGGTTCTCAATCATTGTGCGAAGTTCTTTGCCGTGTTCATCAATGCGGGGCGCGTGACGAGTGAGGGCCCACGGCGTGCCGCTGAACCTGTACGGCGGGCCGGGCACGCGGTAGTCTCCGACAACGGGGTGGCTGGTATCCAGTACAAATTTGCGGGCGACCGTGTGCGGATGCTCAACAAACTCCGCCATCGTGGACATGCGGGCCATGGGCACGTCGTGGATGGCTGCGCTCTCCTCGATCTCCGCAGCCGTCAGGTTGCTCATGAACTCTCTCATGCGAACATCAATGAGGTCGTAGTTGTCGCGTCGGAAATTGGTGTCGTCCCACGCTTCATCATCGAAGGTGGAATCCTGCATCCAGCCGGTTACCAGGCCGCGGAACTGAGCGTTCGTGGACGGGAAAAACTGGATCACGCCGTCCTTGCACGGATAGATGCTGCCGATGCCGGTTGATGCCTTGCCCGGACGCCGAAACACCTCGTTGCGCAGCCCGACACGGGAGATGCTGCCGCTCACCAGCTGCCACACGCCGATGTCCTGTCGGGAGACATCTACGTGCTGGCCTCGAGTCGACCACCGCCGCTCTCGCAGCGCCAGCAGGATGCCGTAGACCAGGTGCATGGAGCCGATGCGGGCAGTGGCGTTTCCCGGAACCATCGCCGGTTCTCGCTCATCGTCGCCGTAGACCCACGGATCACCGGCCAGCGACTGGATGACGAGTTCGGTCGACGCGTAGTTCGCATAAGGCCCTGTTTGACCGAATGGCGTCAGCGAGCCGTAGACGAGGCTGGGGTTGATTTCGGCCAGATCGTCGTAACTGAGACCGCGCTCCGGCAGATAGCCGGGTTCATACGACTCTATTAGCACATCCGCCCACCCCGCGAGGCGTCGAACAGACTCCTTCCCGCCCGGCGTGTCCAGATCCAGAACTACGGACCGCTTGTTGATGTTGTGGTCGAGGAACGTCAGGCTGCGGTCAGGATCCTCAATGTCGTTGGCAAACGGGCCAATACGTCGCGCTCCAACCCCTTCGGGCGGCTCAACGAGCACGACATCCGCGCCCATATCCCCCAAAAGGCGGCCGGCCATCGCCGCCGCCCCCGTCCCGCCTCCAAGCTCAACAACCTTCAGGTGCCCGAGCGCCGTCTGTTCTGGATTCGTGGTAGTCATGGCGCTCACTGTGCCACTGTTTCCGCAATTCACGCAACGCCTGAGCCGCGTGAGCGCGAGGGTAGCGTATTCTTTCTGGGGAACTGTGGAATAGCCGGAGGCGGGTGATTATGGCCAGTGAAGCCGCGCGGGCCGCGCGGGAGTTGATTGGGCGCACATCGGAGCCTGAGTCAAGGCCGCCCATCACGTTCGATGAGATTGCCCGCTACGCCTACGCCGTCGATGATGCCCGCCCATCCTATGTAGACGAGGAGCGCGCGACCGAGGGTCCATACGGGGGCATCGTCGCCCCGCCTCTCTTCACCGGATTCACCAGTTTCCCGCCGACCGCCATAGCGGACTTGAGGCCTGACGGCCTGCCACAGACACGAGATGATCCCCTCCAACTCCGTATCCCGGGCGCCCAATCACGCTACACCGGCACGGATGTGACTTTCGTCGAACCGATCAGGCCCGGCGATGTGCTGACGCGCCAATCAACTGTCACGGACGTTGAGGAAAAGCAGGGGCGTTCAGGAGCGATGATCTTCACCACCAAGGAAATGTCCATCACTAACCAGCATGGGCGGACCGTGATGATTGACCGCACGACAACCGCGACGGTGCCGCAGCCGTCGTCACCGGACGGCGCGGGCAGGGCATGGGGAGAGCTTGAACTTGGCAACGGAGCGCAGGCACGTCCTGCAGAGCCGCCGCAGTGGTCAGACGAACCCGAATGGGAGTACGTACACGAGGGAATGGAACTCGAACCGCTGCCTCGATTCATCTCGACAGTGCAGGTCTTCTTCTACGGCCTCGTCAAAACGAACAGCCACCTCGTCCACTACGACCGCGCCTATGCCCAGGTTGAGGGACTGCCGGAGAGGATCGCCCAGGGCGACCTTTCAGGTGACATGCTGTGTCAAACAGCCACGCGGTGGATGGGGCGGCGCGGCATTCTGCGCAGCTTTCGCGGAGAAGTTCGCGCCCCGGCCTTCATCGGCGAGACGATCATGCACTACGGCCGCGTCTCACGGAAATGGCGCGACGGTGGCGGCACAGCCCTCGTCGAACTTGAACTCTGGAGCGAGGGCAGCGGCGGAAGGCCGTGCGTGCGCGGCAGCGCAATCGTCCAACTACCAACCCGTTAGCCGTGCCACCCCGTGAGATACTTAGTCAGCTATCTGACTGGTACTCGGAGAGAATGACTATGGCCGCAGCCAACGCAGACTTCTTCCAGATTCTCCTGGACTACAGCCAATGGGCCAACGACCTGATAATGGATCGCGCTCGTGAGGCTAGCGAGTCCGACTATATGGAGGACGTTGATGGCCTTAGCTTTGGCAGCCTGCACGCCACGCTCATCCACATCATGACCAGCGAAATAATCTGGTTGGCGCGCTGGACAGGAGGGACCCCGCCGGAATGGGTCGCAAAGGTCAGGCAGTCTGAGGAAATCGCCAAGAATGAAATCCCCTCGCTCGCCGCGCTTTCGGAACTGTGGCGAGAGAATAGTGACCGCTTCCGGAGCTTCGCCCGGGCATTGACGGACAAGTCCGTCGCCACCCCGCTTGCCTATAGCGACCTTTCAGGCAACGAGTCCAACCAGCCTCTGAGAGAACTTATCGCTCACGTCGTCAATCACGGGACGCAATATCGGTCCGAGGCATCCGTCCGACTCACTCAGCTGGGCCTATCACCCGGCGACATGGACTTCGTTGCATTCGCCCGTAGTGGCTAGCACTACTCAACCTCGCCGGGGTCAAGTGCCGGGTTGCTCGTGAAAGTCAGTTTATTCCGGCCCGTTGCCCGCCAACGCTGAATCGCCTCTGTAAATACCAATGCCGCCGATTTGAGCACCTGTCATGTTGCTCATGACCTATCCCTCCAGTCTCACTATGTATGTGGGATAGTCTCAAAATGTTCGAGTAACGCCTCCGCTGTCAGGCTGTGGATCCATGTCATCCAAATCAAATGCCGGACCATCGATGCAGGCCAGCTTTGAACCTCCGCCCGTGGCTACTGAGCAGCGTCCGCATTCACCGTCTCGGCACTCAAGGCGAGGCAACACCATGACCGTCGTCGGAATAGTTAGGAGTCCGTCGGCGCGCATTCGAGCCAGATCCTCATAGAGCCGCTCCGGGCCCGCTGCGATGAGCATGTCCGCGTCATCCTGAACCTGTGGCAAGAGATGCGTTACTGGCGCGCGGATGCCCGCCGACCCGTCGTCCGTTGCCGTCATCTCCCGAACGCCCTCAGGTAGAAGGTGTGACGGATAGAGCTGCCACGCATTGGCGGCCCCCGCCATTAGAGTGACGCGCACGCCGCGTTCGGCAGCCTCCCGCATCAAGGCAATGATCGCTCCAATGCCGTCCCCCTGTGCAATGAACGCGACGTGCCTTGCCGCGGCATCGACTGAAACAGGCTGGCCCAGGGGCCCTCTCACCGCCCATTCGAGGCCTGTGGGCGTCGATGTGATCGCAGAATCGTCGCCATCGACTGTTGTTGCGAGGACGGTGATCTCACCGCTTGTTACGTCTACCGAGATGATCGGATAGGGCTGCGGGTCAAATGGCGTCGTCTGCGCGCGGGCGTCATCGCTCACAAGCCCCTGCGTGACAATTCCGCGACGCTGCACGTATTGGCCCGGTTGCGCGGAGCGGGCCACCTTCGATGCTCCGGTGCGAACAAGGATCATTCCCTGTGCGATCGTTTCAAATTCGGCCATGCTGTGCACCCCGGGAGGTTGGGGGCGAACCCCTCATCGCGCGAGAAACTCGTCCGCCGGTCGGCCATTCACATATTCGTCGAGGCGCATGATGCTGTACTCGCCCGCCTCCGCGCCGCCCGTTACGGAATCAACGGCAACACGGAACGTATCGAGGCTGGTGTAGCAGGGGATGCCCAGCTCGGTGGCGGCTCTCCGAATCTCAAAGCCGTCCCTCAACGGCACACGGTTGCCGGACATGGTGTTGACGACGGCATGCACGCGACCGTCCCGAATCAGGTCCGTCGTCGTGCCTTCACCCTCCTCACCCTCGCTGACCTTGGCGGGCACGCCTGCAACCTCAATGCCAACCGCCCGCAGGATCGTTGCGGTGCCCTCCGTCGCGTAGACCTCGTAGCCGTGCGCGGCGAGACGACGAGCAATCGGCACCATCTCCGTCTTGTCGCGGTCGGAAACGCTGATCAGGATGCCGCCGGATTGCGGCAACATGAGCCGCGCCGCCTGCAGAGCTTTTGTCAGAGCGGGAGCGAGGGAGGTGTCGATGCCCATTACCTCGCCCGTGGATTTCATCTCCGGCCCCAGATAGGTGTCCACGCCCATCAGCTTGGCCATGGACGAGACGGGCGCCTTTACGGCCACCAGCGGCTTCTTCGGCCACAGGCCGCTCTCATAACCCATCTCCTTCAGTGTGCGTCCCATGATGACGCGCGTGGCGAGATTCACCAACGGCACCTCGGTCACCTTGGAGATGAACGGCACCGTTCGGCTGGAGCGGACGTTGACCTCAAGAACGTAAACAGTGGATGGAGCGGGTGTCCCGTCCTGGTTCTCGTTCTGGACAACGACGAACTGGATATTCATGAGGCCGATGATGCCAAATGCGCGGCCGAGTTGGACCGTGTAGTCGACAACCTGCCGCTCATCGTCCTCGGACAACGAAGGCGCAGGATAGACGCCCATGGAGTCTCCGCTGTGGACGCCCGCCCGCTCGATGTGTTCCATGATGCCGGGAATAAGCACGTCCTCGCCGTCGCTGACGGCGTCTACTTCTACCTCCATCCCCTCAAGGAACTTATCGACCTGGATTGGGCGTTTGTCTCCGACCTCCTCCATGGCGGCCATGACGTAACGAGTGAACTCCGCCGGCGTATGGACGATCTCCATCGCCCGCCCACCGAGAACGTAGCTCGGGCGCACAAGAATGGGATAGCCGATGGAATTCGCAACGGCCAGCCCCTCTTCGATGGATGTCACACCTGCGCCGGGTGGGCGCGGAATGCCAAGCGTGGTGACGAATTCGTCGAACCGCTGGCGGTCCTCCGCCTGGTCGACGGTCGCCGGTGGCGTGCCCAAAATGGTGAACGCGCGCCTGTTTAGGGGGCTGATCAAATTGATGGCCGTCTGTCCGCCGAATTGCGCCGCCGTCCCGGGGAACACCACCTGTTCGCCACGGGTTACCTGCTCATTCTCAAGGACGCAGGCAACGCCCTCCTCGTCAAGCGGTTCGAAATAGAGGCGGTCTGACGTATCGAAGTCTGTTGAGACTGTTTCCGGGTTGGAATTGATGATAATGCTCGCCGCGCCCTCATCCTGCAATGCCCACGCGGCATGGACGGAGCAATAGTCGAACTCGATACCTTGACCAATGCGGATTGGCCCGCTGCCAATGACGACGGCAGACCGTCCCTCCAGGGGCAGCGCCTCGTTCTCCTCGTCGTACGTTGAGTAGAAATAGGGTGTGGCCGCCTCAAACTCCGCTGCGCAGGTGTCCACCATCTTGTACACGGGCCGGATATCCCATTCCTGTCGCAGCTCATGTACCTGCTCCGGGAGCCGATCCGCCAGTGTGCTGATCTGTGTGTCAGAGAATCCAATGCGCTTTGCATCGCGCAGCAGGCGCGGTGTGAGAGGCTCCGCCAGCAGCTTGTTCTCCATACCGACAATGGCGTTCAGCTTGTACAGGAACCATGGGTCAACGCCCGTCTTGACTGAGAGGTCGTCGAGTGACACTCCCCGCCGTAGGGCGGCCATAAGCGCCCACAACCGCTGATCATTCGGGAGAAGCGGCAGTTCCTCAAGCGGGTCGGAGACAGTACTCCATGAACTGTGCTCCCACAACAGGCTGTCGCCCGTCACCTCCAGCGACCGCACGGCCTTCTGCAGCGCCGCCTCAAATGAGCGGTCGATGGCCATCACCTCGCCGGTGGCCTTCATCTGCGTCCCCAATGAACGGTCTCCGGAGGGGAACTTGTCGAACGGCCAGCGCGGAATCTTGGCCACGCAGTAGTCGAGCGCCGGTTCAAATGCGGCCGTTGTGACCTGCGTCACCGCGTTAGGAATCTCGTCCAGCCGCTTGCCGACGGCGATCTTGGCGGCGACGCGGGCAATCGGGTAGCCGGTTGCCTTGGACGCCAACGCTGAGGAACGGCTGACCCGGGGATTGACCTCAATGACGTAATAGGGCGATTCTGAATAGCCCGCATTCTGCCCCTTGCCGGCCACCGTTGGATGGGGCTCCAATGCGAGCTGCACGTTGCAACCGCCTTCAATGCCCAGGGCGGAAATGATCTTCAGGCTGGCGGTGCGGAGCATCTGGTACTCCTTGTCCGTCAGCGTCTGGCTGGGAGCGACAACGATGCTGTCGCCGGTGTGGACTCCCATCGCGTCCAGGTTCTCCATGTTGCAGACGGTGATAGTAGTGTCCGCCCCGTCACGCATAACCTCATATTCGATTTCTTTCCAGCCGATTAGGCTGCGCTCAACAAGCACCTGCCCGATGGGGCTGTAGGAAAGACCGGTGCGAACCTGCTCATCCAACTGCTCCGGCGTGTAAGCGATTCCACCGCCCGAGCCGCCAAGTGTATAGGCGGGGCGAATCACCACGGGCAAGCTGAGACGTTCCGCCACATTGCGAGCGTCCTCAACTGTGGTGACAACTTCGTTCTCAGGTACGGGCTCACCAATCTCATCCAGCATCTGCCGGAAGAGATTGCGGTCCTCCGCCGTACGGATGGCATCCAGCGGCGTCCCGAGCAAACGGACGTTGTATTGTTCCAGCACGCCCGCCTCTGCCAGATCGACCGCAAGATTAAGGCCGGTCTGTCCGCCGAGCGTCGGCAACAGTCCGTCAGGCCGCTCCCGTTCGATGACACGTGTTACTGCCTCGACCGTCAGCGGTTCGATGTAGACCACGTCCGCGATTTCGTGGTCCGTCATGATCGTAGCGGGGTTGGAGTTGACGAGGATGGACGTAACGCCCTCCTCGCGTAGGGCGCGGCACGCCTGCGTGCCTGCGTAATCAAACTCGGCGGCCTGGCCGATGACAATCGGTCCGCTGCCAAGCACAAGCACACGGGATGGCCGTTCAGGCGTCGTCGTCATGCCGCCCTCCCGCACAGGGCCGCCAGTAGCGTTGGAGACACAAGTTCACGCGCCCCGGCAAGTTGCACCGGGACGCGTGACATGTGAGCGATGTTGGAGTCTAGCCGAAGAGCGAAGGACCGGCAGTGATGCCCCAGAAGGCTATCCACGCGCCCATGAAGAGGAACGGGATGATGGCCCATGCGGTCTCTTCGCCGGGGACGAAACTCTGGCGAACGGTGATGGACCGAAGGAAATCGGCGATGTCTGCTCGAAGCTCCGGATCGTCGCCCGCTTCCTGCTGAGCGAACTCGCGAATGCGATCGCGCTTGCGGCGTGTTCGTGATGCCGCAAGGTAGAACTCCATCCGCATTCCAAGACTTCGCTCTATCTCGCGCTTGCGATGTTTCACAACTAATAGTGCGTTCAACATGTGGCGTAGCATTCCCCACCAGATGAATGTGAGCGCAACTGCGATGACCGAGACGAAACTGATGATCTCTGTCCGAAGCTCGTGACCTGCCAGCCCCATGGGCAACACGGTCATGCCGAACATCGAGAGTGTAATCAGCACCAGGCCCGACAACCAGATCCATTGATGCTGGTGTACCCAAAATGAGTCGAGAATCTCGTACTCGACCAATTGAGACTGTCGGCGTTGGGGCTCCGTCTGTTGGGTAGGTGTATAGCCCCGCTCCAGTGGCGCTTCCATTTCCAGCACCATCGAAACCTCCTTCTTGGCCGTCCGCCATGAAACACGACGTCGGCACAACAACCAATTCCGCTTTACCCGCGCTTCGCGACACTATACCCTACCTGTATTCTCGAATCAAGTCTAAGAACCGGTCAAAAAGATATTCATTGTCCAGGGGCCCCGGCGACGCCTCCGAGTGATACTGTATCGTCAGTAGTGGCATTTCGCGGTGAGTCAGCCCCTCAACCGTATTGTCGTTCAGGTTTAGGTGGCTTACATCCAGTCCCGCCGGCAGCCCATCTGCGTCCACCGCATACCCGTGATTCTGCGCCGTGATTGTCACGAGGTCCGTAGCCAGATCCTTGACGGGGTGATTCCCACCTCGATGCCCAAACTTCAGCTTGTACGTTTCCCCGCCAAGCGCCCGTGCGACAACCTGGTGCCCGAGGCAGATACCCATGACCGGCAGCCGACCCAGCAAGCCCCCTGCGGTCTGCACGACCCCTTCCAGCAACGCCGGGTCACCCGGCCCGGGCGATAGGAGCACGCCGGAAGGCCGTAGAGCCATAACGTCATCGAAAGAAGTGGAACTCGGAACGACGGTCACCGCACATCCTCGCTGCCGCAACAGCCGCAGGATGTTGAACTTCAGCCCCTCATCCATCACCACGACGCGCGGTGCATCCGGTGCCAGCTCGCCCGGCCCCTCCGTCCATTCATAGGGGGATTGCGCGACCACTTCGCTCACAAGATCGAGGCTGCCGTAGTCGGGGGCCTCGCGTAATCGGGCGAGCGCCTGCTCAGGTGATCCTTCAGTAGTGATGATTCCCATCATGACGCCGGCCATGCGGATTCGACGCGTGAGCGCGCGCGTGTCCACGCCATAGATGCCTGGCACCCCCTCATCTCGCAGGTAATCGTCCAGCGTGCGCGTTGAGAGCCGGTTGCTGGGCAAGTCACACACCTCACGGACAACGAACCCGCGAACCTGTATCCGTGACGACTCGACGTCACGGTCATTGATGCCGTAATTGCCTTGCAAGGGGTACGTGGGCACAAGGATCTGGCCGCCATAGGACGGATCGGTCAGCATCTCCTGGTAGCCGACCATCGACGTATTGAAGACAACCTCGCCGGTGGCTTCCGCGCCCACGGCGCCAAACGCATAGCCGCGGTGGATGCTCCCGTCCTCTAGGACGAGAAACGCCTCCCTCTCCTCGGTTCTCCCAATAAGCGTCATGACCGCGCCGCCCCATGCGCCACAGACTGTTCCTCCGCCGCATAGACCTGAACACCGCCGACGAAGGTCTGGGTTACCATCCCCCACAATTCACATCCCTCCAGCGGAGTGTTCTTGCCGAGAGAAGCAAATTCCTCCGAGCGCACCGTCCATGAGCGGTCGGGATCGAGTACGACAACGTCAGCCGCTGCGCCCGGTGTCAAACCACGCAAGCCCAATGTGTCAGCCGCCGCGCCGATTACCTTGGCGGGGCCGAGGGTCAGCCGTTCAATGAGGGTGGGCAAATCCAGCCGCCCCGTGTGGACTAGCGCCGTCATCAGCAGCCCGAAAGCCGTCTCGATGCCGGAAATGCCCGGCGCGGCGTCGGCAAAGCCACCGGCCTTGTCTTGCGCCGAGTGGGGCGCGTGATCCGTCGCGATGGCGTCGATCACGCCCTCGCGCAGCGCGTCCACCAACGCGTTCACGTGCTCTTCTGAACGTAGCGGCGGATTGACGCGCAGCGACGTGTCCGCCACCGGACCGTTCGGCCACCCGTGCTCTGGTCCCCGTTCGCCCAGCAGGGCGCGATCCGTCAGCGTGAGATGGTGTGGCGTGACCTCCGCTGTCACCGGCAGGCCGCGCTCCCGCGCATCGCGCAGCAAGTGAACCGCCCCCGTTGTGGAGGCATGTGCGACGTGCAAGCGTCCTCCAGTCTCCCCCAATAGCTTCAGGTCCCGTTCGATGATATTTGTCTCCGCCTTAGCAGACGCGGAGGGTAGTCCCAGTTCCTTTGCCGCCTCGCCCTCATGTGCCACCGCGTTGCCGATCACATCCGGGTCCTCGGAATGCTGGCTCAACGACAGACCGAGCCGCGCGGATTCAACCAGTGCCGACCGCATAAGATCGTCGTCCGCAACGGCTGAGCCGTCGTCGCTGAACAGCGCCGCCCCTGCCGCTGCGAGCCCGCCAAGGTCCGCAAGCTCCCGGCCTGCTCTCCCAGCGGTGATTGTTCCGATGGGCAGGACGCGGACACTCGCGGTGGCCGCCGCGCCGCGCAATATGGATTCGACTAACTCGGGCGAATCAATGGGCGGCTCAGTATTAGGCATGGCGCAAACGGTGGTGAATCCGCCTCTCGCCGCCGCACGCGTGCCGCTCTCAATGGTTTCCTTGTGCTCCTGTCCCGGTTCACGGAGGTGGCAATGAATGTCGATAAATCCGGGAGTGACGACCATGCCGGCGGCGTCAATTCTGTGCGTATCCGCAGGGAGGTCAGGAATGACATTCGTTCCGGTGCGTGTCCAAACAACGCGCCCATCCCGGAGCAGAACGTCAGCTATGGCGTCAAGATTCTGCCACGGGTCTATGACGCGCCCGCCGCTGATAAGAACAGACCCCCGGGAACTGGATGTCACGACGCGACCCTCATATCCTCTCGCTTTTCTGCCCTCCGTGACATACTGGAAAGCGCATAAGCACGTCTCCGGGCGTGATGCCACAAGTGACAAGACATGACGAACCGACTCGCTAGTACCTTCAGGCTTCGGGTAATGAGCCGTCTGCGGCCCGTCCTTGCTATTGTGCCACTGATTACGGTCGTAGTCGTTGCCACAATGGCTGCCGGGTGTGATGAGAGCTCGGCGGCCGGTGACCGCGGCTTGATTCCCGGAGCCAGCCCGACGCCGCGGCCGACGATACCGCCCGCCGCAGCAACAAATACACCAGCCCCGGGCCACTTTGATGTTATTGATGGTGTCAACGTGTACAGAGAGATACCGCCGCTCAGCGTGAACATCGGCCAATGGCGGGAGACCGATTTCCGCCGCTGGACGGTGGATCCGGACGAGATCATCTCCGGCGGTCCGGGCCGAAACGGGATTCCCCCCATCTATCAACCCCACCACCGCTCGGTCATTGACTCGGTCTCGGACGAGGCCATGCGGAGCTGGCTGACCCTTGATCACCCCGTGGCCGTGGTGGAAGTCAACGGTGATGCCCGCGCTTACCCGCTGGGCATACTGACGTTCCATGAAGTCGTGAATGACAACATCGGCGGTCAACCCGTGCTCGTCACGTACTGTCCGCTGTGCTACACGGTAAAGGCCTTTAACCGGGTTGTGGACGATGTGGAACTGAACTTTGGCACCACGGGCAACGCGCGCCTTTCCAACATGGTGATGTGGGACGACCACACGGAATCATGGTGGCAGCAGGCAGACGGGCGGGGCATCGTGGGCGATGCGGCCGGGCAGCGGCTGGAGTACGTCCCCGCCTACATCACCTCTTTCCAGGAGTTTGTCCGCACGTATCCCGATGGCAGGGTCCTGTCACCGGCGAGCGGCGACTCGGAATTCTGGCCGATTTATGGCGGCTCCCAGTACGCCGGCTACGATTCACCCAACAACCCCCCTCACCTTTTCGTTGGCCAGCTGGACGAGCGCCTGAGTCCGAAAGAGCGCGTTCTGGGCGTAGGGATCGACGATGAGGTCATTGCTTTCCCGTTTGCACGGCTCAGGCAGGTCCAGGTAGTCAATACGGAGATCGGCGGCGAACCGGTGGTCATTTTCTGGAAGACCGGTACCCGTTCGGCACTGGATGAAGAGAGCATCGCGGAATCTCACGACGCCGGCTCTGCCGCTGCGTTCAGCCGACGGTTTGGCGATCGCGTCCTGGAATTCGAAGCGGCAGGCGATTTCTTCCGTGACACGGAAACCGGAACGCTGTGGACGCTTCTTGGAGCCGGTGACCAGGGTGAACTCGGCGGGCAGCGCCTCACGCCCGTCCGGGCAGACAACGCCCTCTGGTTCATGTGGGCCGCCTTCAACCCAACGACTGAAATCTACGCGGGCGGATAGCCTCTCAATCCCTCATCCCGTTCCTACGGCAGTTAGTGTTTTGAGTCAAAAAATGCTAGACTGGATGTACGAATCAAATAGGATTTCCGACGTTTCTTAGCGCCTGACTGCCCGTCGGCCCGGGATGGAGGCGATGCTTCATGGTTGAACGTTCCGTAGCCCTTGAACGGCAGATGCGCGAGGCGTATCTCGACTACGCGATGAGCGTCATCGTCTCGCGCGCACTTCCGGATGTTAGAGACGGACTCAAGCCAGTCCAGCGCCGTGTCCTCTACGCCATGTATGAACAGGGCATGCGTAGCAACACTGCCTACCGCAAGAGCGCCCGTGTGGTGGGTGACGTCATCGCCAAGTACCACCCGCACGGTGACTCCCCCGTCTATGACGCCCTCGTCCGGCTTGCGCAGCCGTTCTCGCTCCGTTATCCGCTGGTGGATGGGCAGGGCAATTTCGGCTCTGTGGATAACGATCCCCCTGCCGCCATGCGTTACACGGAAGCGCGTCTGGCCTCCATCGCGGAGGAGATGCTTGCCGACATCGACAGGCAGACCGTCGCGTTCGCAGAGAACTTTGACGACTCCGAGCGTGAACCGGTAGTCCTCCCGGCGCGTATACCCAATCTCCTTGTCAACGGCACAGCTGGCATCGCTGTCGGCATGGCGACAAACATGCCGCCCCACAATCTGACCGAGGTCTGTGACGCCATCCTGTTCGCAATCAACCGCTGGCGTGAAACGCCGGACGGCGGCGAGTTTGATGCCACGCTCGATGAGCTTCATCAGTACATCAAGGGCCCGGATTTCCCCACCCAGGGCATCATCCGCGGCACGGAGGGCGTTCGCAGCGCCTACGCCACCGGACGTGGCCGCGTCATCATCGAGGCCCGTGCCGAGATCCAGGACGGCGAGGGGCGCAGCCAGCGTCCGCAAATCGTCGTCACGGAACTGCCGTACCAGGTCAACAAGGCGGCGCTTGTTGAGAAGATGGCCGACCTTGTCCGCAGCAAGCGGCTGGACGGCATCAGTGAGATTCGAGACGAATCTGATCGCGATGGCCTCCGCGTCGTCATCGAATTGCGGCGTGACGCCGCCGCCCACATCGTTCTAAACAACCTATATGAACACACGGCCATGCGCACGTCGTTCTCCATCAACGCGCTTGCGCTGGTGGACGGAGAACCGCAGGTGCTGCCTCTCAGGCAGATCATCCACCACTTCATCCGCTTCCGCCGTGAAGTCGTCATCAACCGGACGCGCTATGAGTTGAGACGGGCACAGGACCGCGCCCACGTCCTTGAAGGACTGCGCGTCGCCCTGGACAACCTCGATGCGGTGATTGAGGTCATCCGCAACGCGGAATCCGCGGACGCCGCCCGAATCACGCTGATTGAGCGCTACACGCTTTCGCAGCGGCAGGCGCAGGCCATCCTGGACATGCAGCTGCGCCGACTGGCCGCCCTTGAGAGTCAGGCCATCATCGACGAATTGGAGCAACTGCGTGAGCGCATCGCAGAACTTGAGTCAGTCCTGGCAGACCCAACCCGCATCACAAGTGTGGTCCGAGAGGAGCTCGAGGAACTCAAGGAAAAGCATGGTGATGAGCGCCGCACCGAGATTGACGAGAACGAACTCGGCGCGGTTCGCCGCGAGGATCTGATACCGCACAACGAGGTGGTCGTCACCATCAGCCAGCGCGGATACATCAAGCGCGTGCTTGCCTCCGCGTATCGCCGACAACACCGCGGTGGACGAGGTGTCACGGGTATTACCACGCGCGAAGAGGACATTGTCCAACATCTCCTCGTCTGTGACACGCACGACACGCTGCTGTTCTTCACCAACCGCGGCCGCGTGACCACGCTCAGGTGCTTTGACCTGCCCGCGGAGGCGTCACGTACGGCGCGCGGCATCCCCGTCGCCAACCTGTTCCAGGGCAGCGCGCTCGCGCCAAATGAGCGCGTCACGACGGTCATGGCTGCTTCTGATCTCTCTGAACACGATTACCTTGTTTTCGCCACGCGCAATGGTGAAGTGAAACGCACACCATTGGAGCGCTTTGTGCGCATTCGCAGCACCGGCAAGAAGGCGATGGACCTTGAGGATGGGGATGACCTTGTCAGCGTCATCCTCGCCAAGGAAGAGGACCAGGTCATTCTTGTGACGGAGCAGGGACTGGCTATTCGTTTCCCGATAAACGTACTTAGGGTCGCGTCGGCAACGTCCGGCGGCGTGCGCGGCATCAGATTTGGCAAGCGGGGAACCGTCGACAACGTCGTTGGCGCCCTCGTTGCCGATCCGGAGAAATACCTATTCGTCATCTCCGCCCATGGCTACGGCAAGAGCACCCGGATGGGGACCGGCGAGGTCATCGCGGTCGAAGAGGGGCGCTCAAAGACCGACGGCTACGCAGTCCGCAACAGGGGCGGCATGGGTGTGGCGGCATTCAAGGTCCGGCACGACCGACATAAGAACACCGGCCTGATCATTGGCATCGCCGCCGCGACGCGAGACGAAGAGATCATGCTCATCTCCAGGAAGGGCATCGTCATCCGCACCACGCTGCGTGATGTCCGTCCCAGTGGACGCGACACCAGCGGCGTCCACGTCATGCGCCTTGAGAAGGATGATGAGGTCGTCGCCATCGCCCAATTCCCTGAGGCGGAAGAGGAGCTGCCTCAAGCTGAGAGCAAGAACGGCTCCGCGAAGAAGAATGGTGCGAAGCCGGCGGCAAAGGCCAAGGCAAAGTCATCCTCCAAGAGCCGTCGAAACGGCAATACAAAGGCTGCAGAGGCCGAAGCTGTAGAGGAATCAACCGCCGAAATCGACGATGACGAACCAACCGAGGACATCATAGAACTAACTGCAGAAGACGACGACCTCCTGGAAGACGACGAAGACTCAGACGCGGAACTCCCAGAAGAGGATGATGAGGACGGGGACGAAGAGTAGGCAGGCAATTCTGCCCTAATTCCCCTCCAACTCCTGCATCCCGAAGAAAACCCGCTCCGGTGTGAACGGGGATTGATGCAGGCGGACGCCCGTCGCATGGTAGATTGCGTTGCCGATTGCGCCTACCGGCGTCACGAGCGGTATCTCTCCTACGCCCCGCGCCCCGTGTGGCCCGCTCGGGTTTGGCGTGGACACGATCACCGGTTCGATCATTGGCACATCGAGCGTCGTTGGCATCCGGTAGTCCAAAAAATTCGGGTTGCGAATCATCCCTGTCGCCACGTCGACGTCATAGACCTCCCACAGCGCCCAGCCGATGCCCTGCGCTGCGCCGCCCTGCATCTGTCCCTCCACTGCCAGCGGATTGATCGCGTTGCCAGGATCCTGGAAAATTGTGAACCGCTTGATCTCCGTGCGCCCCGTGTCCTTGTCCACCGCCACCTCCGCGATGGACGCCGCGGATGTTGGCGCGGCCGGCAGGCCGGTCGCCATGCCGATGCCCTTGAGTTCCTCATCCTCGCTGGCCTCGACGGCGGCCCTGCACACATCGGCGAGACTGAATGATCGGTCTGAATCCCGCGCCGTGAATGCCTGGTTCTCGTAATCGACGTAGTCCGGCCCCACCCGCAGCATGTCCGCCGCAACCGCGCGCAGTTTCTCCAGTGCGTCGCGGGAAGCAAGGATGACAGCCGTCCCCGTTGTGAGCGTCGTGCGGCTGCCGAACGAGCCGTCCGTATGGCCGACCGAGTCGGTATCCCCGCTGCGGACGCTGACCTGCTCCATCTCAATCCCGAGTTCTTCCGCCGCAAACTGCGCCATCGTCGTGCGTGTGCCGGTCAGATCGACGGAGCCCGTCGTGACCTCAAACGTCGCGTCCGGGTTGATGACAATCTCCGCGCTGGAAGTCAGCGTCGCCCCGCCCCAGTACGCCGCCGCAAAGCCGCGACCATGTCCATTCGGCAGTGGATCCGTCCACGCGGGATGCTCCTTGGCCGCGAGCAGGATCTTCTTGAGGCCCCACACCGGCATATTCAGGCCGTTCGGGAGTGGATCGCCCTCCTCCGTCACGTTCGCAAGCCGCAGATCGATGGGGTCCATCCCCAGCTCCTCTGCAAGCTCATCCATCACAACCTCGGTTGGATAGTTGCCGATGGGGCCGCTTGGGGCGCGATAGGCCATCGCGACGGGTTTGTTCGTCACCACGTCATAGGCGTCAATGTGTAGGTGCTTGAAGCGGTAGTGCGATGCGCCCGTTAAGGCGGCTGTGGCGGAATGCGTGAAACCTGTCATCGCGCCCGTGTCCAGCAGATAGCGGCCGTCAAACGCCGTGACCGTGCCGTCGCGCATTGCGCCGATTCGGAGATTGATAACGTGGGCACACGTCGGCCCGGACGCCCGGAAGACCTCTTCACGCGCAAGCACTAACTTGACGGGTTGGCGCGCCTTCATCGCAAGCAGCGCCGTCACGAACTCAATACCAAGCCCCGCCTTGCCGCCGAATCCGCCGCCGATCTCCAGCGGCACGACGGTGATCTTGTCCTGCGGCAGGCCGAGAATGATGGATAGTGTATCCCGCAGATTGAAGCTGATTTGGCTGGACGAGTAGACAGTCAGGTGGCCGTCATCACCCACGTCCACCGTGCAGGCCTGTGGCTCCAGGTACCCTTGGTGAACGGTGCCGCCGCGAAACGTCCGCTCGATGATGATGTCCGATTCGGCGAAACCCTGCTCAACGTCGCCGCGTTCGAACTCAACCCGGCGAGCGATGTTGCTCGGTTTATCGGACGGCCCACCCGCGAACTCCCACGTATAGAGATCATCGTGAACCAGCGACGACTCCGGCTGCACGGCACGTTCAACGTCGACAACAGGCTCAATCGGCTCATACTCAACCTCAACGAGCGCCGCAGCCTCCTCCGCCGTCGTCACGTCGTCTGCAGCGACAGCAGCGACGGCCTGCCAGTGGTAGAAGATGCGATCTTCCGCCATCTGCATGCGGCGCTGATCGCGCGGCGTCATCGTGATCTCTCCGCCGACGGCCTGGTTGCTCATAGCGATGTAGGGAAAATCGGCGGACGTGACGATAGCCCGGACGCCAGGCATGGCTGCGGCCTTGGAGACATCGATGCTGAGGACGCGCGCATTGGCATGAGGACTACGCACAAGCTTGGCGTACAGCGTGCCCGCTGTGGTGTGGTCCGCGCCGAAAACTGCCTCGCCAGTCAGGCGTTCAGCGCTATCCACGCGCTGGACACCACGCCCAACAATGCGCGTACCTTCTTTTGCCTCAGTCATATGACCTGACCTCGATTGAAATGAAGTAGTTCTGACTATGGTACGGGAATCTCTGGAACCGTACGATGTATCGTAGACCTTGGAAGTTGATTACAGCAGTCCATCCGGAGATACGAACGCCATGACAGTCAAACCCTTGGAGAACGGCTCCGTCACCTCGCCGCGCGGCTTTCGCACTGGCGCGGTGCATGCCGGTATCCGCTCCGACACGCCTGAAGACGTGTTCGACGTAACTATCCTCGCCACAGACGGCGAGACGACGGGCGCGGCGGTATTCACCAAGAACAAAGTTACGGCGGCCCCTGTCGTCCTGAGCCGCGAGCATATCGGCCAGGCGGCCCCCCGTGCGGTTGTCGTCAACAGCGGCAACGCAAATGCGGCTGTTGGAGAGCAGGGCATGACGGACGCCCGCGTCTCGGCTCAGATGGTCGCCGAAAAACTGGGGCTGCGCCCTGAGGAAGTCCTGGTCTGCAGTACCGGCGTCATTGGCGTGCCCATGCCGATGGATGTGATGCGCCGTGGAATCGAGGCCGTTGAACTCGCTGATGATGCTGGCCACGACTTTGCACTCGCAATCATGACGACGGACCTCATCGCAAAGGAAAGCGCCGTTACGGTGGAGATTGGCGGGCAAACAATCACTGTTGCCGGTGCAACAAAGGGTTCCGGCATGATCCACCCCGATATGGCCACAATGCTTGCGTTCGTCACCACGGACGCCGCTATTGGTCAGGACTGCCTGAATGGCATCGTTCAGCGCGCTGCTAACCGCTCATTCAACGTGATCAGCGTGGACGGCGATACGTCGACAAATGACACATTCATCGTTATTGCCAACGGCGCGGCCGGCAACGCGGCCATCACGGGTGGAGAAGATGAGACGCTCATAGAAGAGGCAATCACTCAAGTCTCCATGGAACTTGCGAAGGCCATTGTTCGTGACGGCGAGGGCGCAACCAAGTTGATCGAGATCAGTGTGACCGGCGCCCTCAGTGATGATGACGCCCGGCAGGCCGCCCGCGTCATCTCCACATCGCCCCTCGTCAAGACCGCCGTGTTTGGCAATGATCCCAACTGGGGACGCGTCATGATGGCGCTCGGGCGCAGCGGGGTCGACATGCAGGAATCCCGTGTGACCCTGCACTTCAATGACATCTGCGTCCTGCAAAACGGACAAGCCGTGCCCTTCGACAGAGAAGAAGCCGTCGAGCGCATGAAGCAGTCAGAGGTACGGTTTGATGTGGAGATGGGCATTGGCAACGGCTCCGCGACCGCGTGGACGTGCGACTTTTCCTACGAATACGTGCGCATCAACGGCGAATACACCACCTGACGTCCAGGACATCGTCCTGACACCCACGCCGTATTCGATAGTCTGGTAGTCTGAAGGCTGTTTCCGTATCAAGTTGCGTCTGGGAAGTGATGGCAGAGAACGCGCGAATCGTCGTCAAGATCGGCGGCAACGCCCTTGGACCCGAAGACACCACGTTTCGGGATCTTGTGGCCGTGCAGCGACAAGGCATCTGGCCTGTCGTCGTTCACGGTGGCGGCCCTTTGATCTCCCAGTGGCTCGACCAGGCGGGTGTCGAGTCCACCTTCGTCCGTGGCCTCCGCGTCACGAGCGATGAGGCATTGGACGTCGTCACGGCGGTCCTCTGCGGCTTGGTCAACACGCGCATCGTGGCGGCCATCGGAGAGGCGGGCGGACGCGGTGTTGGCTTGACGGGTGCCGATGGCGCGGTCATCGCAGCCGAAGTCAAAGACCCGGAGCTTGGCCGCGTGGGTGAGGTGGCATCCATCCAGACTGATCTTATCGTCGGCCTGCTCCACCATGATTTCATCCCCGTCTTCTCACCCGTCTCCGTAGACGCGAATGACAAAGGCAGGCTGTTGAACGTCAATGCGGACTCCGTGGCCGGGGCGCTCGCCGGCGCGCTTGAGGCGGATCGTGTCATCTTCATGACGGACGTGCCCGGCGTGTTGGGCGCGGACGGAGAACTCCTCACCACCCTGACAGAAGCGCGTGTGCGGGAGTTGATAGACGCCAACGTCATCACTGGTGGCATGATCCCCAAGGTGACGGCCTGCCTAAACGCCCTTGCCCATGCGCAGACGGCGCAGATCATTGACGGCCGTGTTCCAAACGCGCTGCGTGACGCGCTTGAACACAACATTGGAACACGCATCGTGCGAGAAACTGAACCGGCCGAAACGGCGGGAGCAATGGCGTGAGCTTTCTGGACGAATTCGAACGGCGAGAACCACCCCGCCTCTCATCCATCCTCAACTGGGCCATTCCGCTCGGTGCGCTGCTGCTCCTCTGGATCGGTGGCTCCATCGCGGCCAACATCTATGTCGACTGGCTCTGGTTCGACAATCTCGGCTACCTATCCGTCTTCACGACCATCCTCACAACGCGCGTCGCTCTGTTCGTGCTGGGGGCGCTGGTCTTCGCCGGGGTTTTTGCCACGAACGTCTACCTGGCAGAGAGATTCTCGCCGAAGGGCATCTCGCCGGAGGCGGCGCTCAATATCCCGCTTGAGGCCCTCACGTGGGCGCGGCGGCTCGTCGTCATTGGCCTCATCGTCGCCGGCGTACTCCTGTCGATTGTCTTTGGCGCGGCGGCGTCCGGGTACTGGGAAACTGCGCTGAGGTTTACAAACGCGGAGATGTTCAACCTGACAGACCCGCTCTATAACCGGGATGTCTCGGCGTACCTGTTTGACCTGCCCTTCTATCGATTCCTGCAGGGCTGGGCAATTGGTGTCGTCATCGTTAACGCCCTCTTCGCCGTGGGCATTTACGCTATCAATTTCGCGCTTGGCGGCTTCCAGTTCTCGCTGACGCCAACCCTGCGCGCCCACCTCTCCGGTCTCGGCATTATTTTCTTCCTGCTCCTTGCCATCGGGTACTGGCTCAGCTTGCAGGAACTCCTGTATTCGGCGCGTGGTGCGGCGTACGGCGCGGCCTATACGGATGTCGTCATCAGACAGCCGGCCTTGCGCATTCTCATTTTCATCAGCATCCTCGTCTCCATCGCTCTTGCCGCCAACGTTTTCCTGCGCTGGCAGGCCCTTCCGCTGGGCGCAATTGGCATCTGGTTCCTTGCACTGACCATCGGTACTGGACTCCTTCCCGCAGCCGTGCAGCGTTTCCAGGTTCAGCCGAATGAGTTTGAGCGGGAGCAAACCTATATTGAACGCAGCATCGAGATGACGAGGGAGGGGTTTGCTCTCAATCGCATCGAGGAGCAGCCATACGATTCAAGTCCAGAGAGCATCACCCATGAAATTGTCGATGACAACCCGGGCACATTTGAAAACATCCGCCTCTGGGATCACAGGCCGCTCCGTGATGTCTACAATCAGATCCAATTCTTCCGACTCCAATACTCGTTCCTCGATATCGATATCGACCGCTACACCATTGATGGCGACTATCGGCAAGTGATGGTCGGCACCAGGGAACTGGTGCAGTCGCAACTGGACCCGCAGGCACAGACGTGGGTCAACGAGCGGCTGCAATACACACACGGCTATGGCGCGGCAATGAGCCCCGTGACGGAATTCACGCAGGACGGACTTCCGGAGTTCTTCCTGCAGGACATTCCGCCGGAGCCCGTTACCGGCGCGCCTCACGTCGATGTGCCGCAAGTCTACTTTGGCGAGGCGACGGACGACTGGGTCATTGTGCGCAGCACGACTCCTGAATTCGACCATCCGACAGATGCCGGACCGGTCTACCTTTCCTACGAAGGCGAAGGCGTCTCGATCAGCGGCCTGCTTTCCCGCATCCTCTTTGCATGGCGCTTTACTGACCTCAACATCCTGATTACCGGCGCAATCACAGACGAAAGCCAGATCCTGTATTTCCGGGATATCCAGGAACGCGTCGGCCACCTCGCGCCGTTCCTCGCGCTTGATTCCGATCCCTACATCGTCGTGGCCGATGGCAAGCTGTACTGGGTCCAGGATGCGTACACCATCAGTGACCGGTTCCCGTATTCGGAACCGGCGCCGAACGGCTTCAATTACATCCGGAACAGCGTCAAGGCCGTTATAAACGCCTATGACGGGTCCGTTGACCTCTATATCGCAGACGATTCGGACGGCATCATCAGGACATATGAGAGCGTTTTTCCGGACCTGTTCAAGCCGATGAGCGAAATGCCGGAATCACTGCGCTCCCACCTGCGATACCCGGAGGACTTCTTCACTATCCAGGCGGACAAGTATCTCAAGTTCCACATGACTGACCCGCAAGTGTTCTACAACCAGGAGGACCTCTGGAACTTCCCGCTCGAGCTGTTCTTCAGCGACCAGGCACAGGTCATGGAGCCTTACTACCTCATCATGGGTCTTCCGGGTGAGGACCAGGAGGAATTCGTGCTGATCATGCCGTTCACCCCGGACGGCAAGCCGAACCTCGTTGGATGGCTTGCTGCCCGCAATGACGGTGAAAGCTACGGCTCGTTAATCGCCTACACCTTCCCGAAGGAACGACAGATTGACGGCCCGCAACAGGTTGAGGCCCGTATCACGACGAACCCGGATATCTCGCAACAATTCACGTTGTGGGACCAGGCCGGGTCGAACGTCCTGCGAGGGAACCTGCTCGTCATCCCGGTCGGCGACAACATCATTTATGCAGAGCCGATCTACCTCAAGGCGGAGGACATTGAATACCCGCAGTTGACGCGCGTCGTTCTTGTCCAGCAGGGTGAAGAACCCGTCATGCTCCCTTCCCTGAGTCAGTCGCTGAATAACCTGCTCGCAAGAGAGGGCGGTACGACGGCGATCCGAGAGACACGACCGCAAACCGCTGACGACGGCATTACGCCGCTGACGGTGATTGAGCGACTGCGCGAGGAGTTAGAAAATATTCGGGATTCAGCTGCCGAACTAACACGGCAGATTGAGGACATCTCTCGAACTATAGACGAGGCCCTGGAAGAAGAGGAAGACAGAGCGGCGTAGGGCTAAGTGACAAGCTGATTCTCGGCCCCATCCGCCCGCACAGCCGTCAGCAGGTTTGCCGGCTCTTCCACCGTCACCCGGTACCACGTCCCCGACAGCACGATGAACGCACTGGCTGCCTTGAGGTCATTCGAGGTTGATTCTTCTGCAGTGTCGTTGGTAGTCAGGACAATTGCCGCGCCCCACAACAGGAACAGAAAGGCGTCGCCATTGGGATGACGCCGCCACTCTGCCCACGACTCGGCGACGTGCTGCACACCCACAATCCACCCGTCGGCTGCGCTGTCACCGGAATCGAGCGCCGAGACCCTTAGATTGTCACCGAGCAACGCGCTCGTGTTGAAAAGGCTGAATGGCTCATTGAGTCTTGATTCCGTCATGGCTCCCCCATCGGCCGCGCCCTATCACCTTGCACCCCTACGCGGTACGATAGTTTATACGGAAACCACGTAAGGGGCATTCACGGCCTCTTTTGTATCCACTGACGGCAATGGAGCGAATCATATGAGCACAGCCAAAGACTGGCAGCAGGTAGAGTCCGACTATTACATGCAGACGGTTCGCCGCGTTCCCGTTACACTCGTGCGCGGCAAGGACAGCACCGTCTGGGACGATCAGGGGCGCGAGTACCTCGACTTCGTCGGCGGCTGGGCAACGGCCACGCTCGGCCACTCGCATCCTGCAATGGTGGAGGCAATCGCAGAGCAGGCCGCCACGCTGATCCAAACATCTAATGCCTTCTACACCGTCCCTCAGATCGAACTCGCCCAGTTGTTAATTGAGAACTCCTGCATGGACCGCGTCTTCTTCTGCAACAGCGGCGCGGAGGCCGTGGAGGGTGCGATCAAGGTTGCCCGCCGCTACGGCGCGCTCCACAAGGATGGCGCGTATGAGATCATCACCGCCCTTGAGTCATTCCACGGCCGCACGATGACCACCGTTGCAGCCACGGGACAGCCCCACTACCAGGAAGGCTTCAAGCCGCTCTCCCCCGGCTTTGTTCACGTCCCGTTCAATGACATGGCCGCCATTCGCGAGGCCACAACGGAGCGCACCGTCGCCGTGATGTTGGAACCGGTGCAGGGAGAGGGCGGCGTCAACGTTCCCGACCCCGACTATTTGCGTGCCGTCCGCGCGTGGTGCGATGAGAACAACCTGCTGATGATCCTGGATGAAGTGCAGACGGGTGTGGGCAGGCTCGGCCACCTCTTCGGCTACCAGGCATTTGGCGTCGAGCCGGACGTGATGTCTCTCGCCAAAGGGCTCGGCGGTGGTGTGCCCATCGGCGCGTTCCTGACTAAGACTCACGCAGACGCCCTCACCTACGGCGATCACGGATCCACATACGGCGGAAACGTCCTGACAACTGCCGCTGCGCTTGCCGTCATTCGCACTGTATTGGCAGAGGATATCCCGGGGCGGGTACAGGCCTCCGGCGAGAGACTGCTCAGTGCCCTCAAGGGCCTTGCGGACCGCCATTCCTCGATTGCCGAGGTGCGGGGCATGGGCCTGCTGGCTGCCGTGCAATTCACGGAGGAGATCGCGGGCGACCTGCTCACCGCCTGCCTTGAGCGCGGCATGCTGGTCAATCGCGTGCGGCCCAATGCCCTCCGCCTCATGCCGCCTCTCACGCTGACTGACGAGGACATGGACAAGGGCGTTGCCATCCTGGAGGATGCCATCGCCAGCGTTTCGGGCTAGCGCAGAGAGTCCTCGGCTTGCGCCACCACGCCAGCCTGAAACACCGTCAAGTCAGCAGCTCTTAGGGTGCGGGCTGTGCTGAGATTTGGTATCCTTAATCTTGTTTACAAAGGCAGTGCCCGGGGAGCCGGACCTGATGTTCACCGGTAGGTGAGAGTGGACGACGACAAGTTGCACGACGCTTGCGGCGTCGTTGGCATCTACCTACCGGGCGGAGACGCCGCGCGGGCAGCCTTTTTCGGTATCTTCTCTCTCCAGCACCGCGGCCAGGAAAGCGCTGGCATCGCCGCATCCGACGACAACCAGGAACTCCACCTCTATCGCGGGCTTGGCCTCGTCAATCGCGTCTTTGATGAGCACACCCTGAACGTCATCCCCGGCAGCCTGGCCATCGGCCACACGCGGTACTCCACCACTGGCAGTTCTACCCTCGCTAATGCGCAGCCAATCCCGGCTAACGGCCCACTAGGGGAAGTTCTCATCGCGCACAACGGCAACGTCGTCAATGCCGAACTACTGCGTCAGGAGGCGCTTGAACTCGGAGCGCAGTTCGTCACGTCGACCGATTCCGAAGTCATCGCCCAGCTCATCGCCGTCCTCCCGGGTGAAACGTGGGAAGAGAAGATCACGGCAGCAATGCTGCGCCTTGAGGGTGCCTACAGCCTCACCATTCTCACCAAGGACGCCGTCTATGCCGTTCGGGATCCGCGCGGATTCCGCCCATTGAGCCTCGGGCGAGTCGGCGAATCCGGCTGGATGGCCGCATCCGAAACGTGCGCCCTGGAAAATGTCGCTGCCGAATTCGTTCGGGATGTGGAGCCGGGCGAGATTGTTCGCATCGATTCAACCGGAGTCCATTCCACGTTCGGACGCCAGGAGAAGCGTTCCCTCTGCATATTTGAGCACATCTATTTCTCCCGCCCCGACTCCGTCCTTGAGGGTCGGCGCGTCTACCTGAGCCGTGAGGCGATGGGCAAGGAGTTGGCGCGGATGCACCCCGTTGAGGCGGACATCGTCAGCGCTGTACCTGACTCCGCCAACGCCGCCGGCATCGGCTACGCGCATGGCTCCGGCATCCCCTTCTACGAGACGCTGGTCAAGAACCGCTACGTTGGCCGCACCTTCATTCAGCCCGATCAACGCCTCCGCGACGAAGGTGTCCGCCTCAAGCTGACCCCCTTGCGTGAGGTCATTGAAGGCAAGCGCCTCATCATGGTGGACGACAGCATTGTGCGCGGCACGACCACGCGCCACCTGATTGACCTGCTCCGCAGTGCCGGGGCGAAGGAAATCCATCTCCGCGTCTGCGCGCCTCCGATCCGCTACCCCTGCCACTACGGCATCGATATGCCGAATCGCGCAGAACTTCTCGCGTCGGACCGCAGCGTTGAAGAAATACGAGACGAGCTTGGTGTCGACAGCCTCGGATTCCTTGATGTTCCGAGCCTGTACCGTTCCGTCGCCCAGGAGGGCCCGGGATTCTGCACGGCCTGTTTCACAGGCGAATATACAGTGCCCGTCCAGGTTGAGCTTGATAAATTTGCTCTGGAGCGGATCCCCCTGCGTGCCTGATTCAGAGTCAAGCTACGCGGCAGCCGGTGTGAACATCGGCGCGGGACAGGAAGCGGTGCGCCTGATGCGCCCGTTTGCGCAGTCCACATACAACAACCGTGTTTTGGGTGACATCGGCGGCTTTGGCGGCCTCTTCCGACTTGATTCCTACCGTGAGCCGATACTCGTTGCCAGCACGGACGGTGTTGGAACCAAGATCAACATCGCCAAGCAGGCCGGGTCGTTCGCAAGCATCGGCGCAGACCTGGTGAATCACTGCATCAACGATATCTGGGTGCAAGGCGCCGACCCGCTTTTCTTCCTGGACTACATCGCCACCGACAGCCTCAATCCGCAGGACGCGGCTGACATAGTGCGCGGAATGGCGGAGGCATGCAGTGCTGCCGGCATTGCCCTCATCGGCGGCGAAACCGCCGAGATGCCCGGAACGTACCGTGAAGGCCACTATGACGTCGCCGGATTCATTGTCGGCGCGGTGGAACGCTGGGACCTCATTGACGGGACCGGCATCCGTGCGGGCGATGTCCTGGTCGGCCTGCCCTCCACCGGCCTCCACACCAACGGCTACTCGCTGGCCCGCCGTGTCTTTGACCTTGACGATCACCCTGAGAATCTTGACGAGAAACCTCCTGAACTTGGCGGTGAGACGCTTGCCGAGGCGTTGTTGGCAGTTCATCGGCCCTATTACCGGGAACTGAAGCCCATGCGGCGGCGTGTCCGCGGGCTCGCGCATATCACGGGCGGCGGCTATGCGGAAAATGTGCCGCGCGTCCTGCCGGATAACCTGCGGGCCGTTGTCGACTGCGGCGCGTGGGATGTGCCGCCCATCTTTCGGCTCATCAGCAGTCGCGGCGAAATCCCACAGGCGGAGATGTATGACGTGTTCAACATGGGCATGGGAATGATCGCCGTTGTGCGCCCGCAGGACGCGTCGATGGTGATGTCGGTGATGGAGGGTAGTGCTCAGGTCGGCACGATTGAAGAACGGCCGCCGGACGGCGACCGCATCATCCTCGAACTGGAGCGCGAATGACGTTTCGAGCAATCATCGCCCCGTCCAACAAGGACGGCGCAGACAATCTTGCCCGCGCCCTTACCGACCTCGACTGGGAGGTCTACGCAACGGGCGGCACACACCGCTTTTTGACAGGCGCAGGGATCGACGCTCGGCACATCGAGGACTTGACCGGCTTCCCCGAGATACTGGGTGGACGCGTCAAGACGCTCCACCCACGCGTCCACGGCGGCATCCTCGCCAAGCGTGAGGAACCGGAGCATGTGGCGCAGATGGAGGAGCACGGCATCGGTACAATCGACCTCATTGCCGTGAACCTCTACCCCTTTGCCGAGACCGTCTCAAAGCCGGACGTGACGCTGATGGATGCCCTGGAGCAAATTGATATCGGCGGCCCGACGATGGTCCGCGCCGCCGCCAAGAATTTTCCCGCCGTCATCGTCCTGATTGACCCCGCTGATTACGCTCCTGTCCTTGAAATGCTGCGTGCAGGTGTCGTCCCGGTCGCCGAGCGGCGACGGCTGGCCCGCAAGGCGTTTGAGCACGTCTCTGCCTACGACACCATCATCGCCAACTACCTGGCCCGAGACATGGGTGCAGCCGGTATGGACGATGAGGCCGCCGCCCTCCCGGCCGAGCGTGTGCTGCCCCTCCAGTCCATACAACAGCTCCGCTACGGCGAGAACCCCCACCAGGCGGGCGCGCTCTACACGATGAACAACCCCGGCCGCCCCGCGCAGGGAATCCCCTCCGCGCACCAGGTTCATGGCCGTGAGATGTCCTTTAACAACATCCTCGACGCGGACGCCGCGTGGAACGTCGTCTCTGACTTCCCGGACGCGCCTACCGTGGCCATCATCAAGCACGGCAACCCGTGCGGCCTCGCCACCGCGCCGGATCTCGCCACCGCATTCAGTCGCGCTCTTGCCGGCGACCCCGTTTCCGCGTTCGGCGGCATCATCGCCGCCAACCGCCCGATGGACAAGGCAACTGCGGAGGCCATCAATGAGGCGTTCTATGAGATAGTCATTGCCCCGTCATATGACGACAACGCCCTCTCCGTCCTCACCCAGAAGCGCAATTTGCGCCTGCTGGAAATGGGCGATGCGTCCGCCGCAACCCCCTCGCTGGACATCCGCACGGTGCGTGGTGGCTTCCTGGTGCAGGCCGCGGACATGGGTGAGATGGGCGACTGGCAGACGGTGACGGAGCGGGCCCCCACGGACGCCGAACTCGCCGATCTGCGTTTCGCATGGAAAGCCGCCCGCCACGTGAAATCCAACGCCATCGTTATCGTGAAAGACGGCGCGTTGCTCGGCATGGGCGCCGGTCAACCGAATCGCCTCATCAGCGTTGAACTCGCCCTGAAGCTGGCCGGAGACGCGGCACAGGGCGCGGTCGTGGCCTCGGACGCTTTCTTCCCGTTCGCAGACGGGCTGGAGATGGCCCTGCAAGGCGGTGTGACGGCGGCAGTGGAGCCCGGCGGCTCCGTTCGTGATGAAGATGTCATTGCCGCCGCCAACAGCGCCGGCGCGGCCATGGTCTTCACCGGCATCCGCCACTTCCGACACTAGAACGCTGCCATGACGGACTCTCCTGCTGCGGATCAGGCCGCCTCTCTCCCCTCCGCCGACATCGTCATCCCCGTCTACAACGAGGAACACTCGCTGCCCGTTTGCCTCGAACGCCTCCTGCCGTTCTGCCGTGAAAACCTCGCCGACTACCGGTGGCGCGTCGTCATAGCCGACAACGGCTCCATTGACGGCACCCTTGATGTGGCCAATCAGCTGGCAGGGCAATACGAGGGTGAGGTCGGCATCGTCCACCTTGAGCAGAAGGGACGCGGCAGGGCCCTCAAGCGGGCGTGGAGCGAGAGCGACGCTGATATCCGCGCCTACATGGACGTCGACCTCTCGACGGACATCAACCGCATCCCTGACCTGCTTGGCGCGGTCAGAGACGGCCATGACGTAGCAACGGGCTCCCGCCTCAAGCGCGGCGCGCAGACGACGCGTTCATTCAAGCGCGAGTTCGTATCCCGCTCCTACAACCTGATGATCAAGTCCGTGTTCTGGAGCGGATTCTCGGACGCACAATGCGGTTTCAAGGCTATCAGCCGCCGCGCCGCCGACAATCTCCTGCCGCTCATCAAGGACAACGCGTGGTTCTTCGATACGGAACTGCTGCTCTTGGCGGAGAAGAACCGCTACCCCATCGCCGATTTCCCCGTCACTTGGGAAGAAGACCCGGACACCCGGGTCAAAATAATCTCCACCGCATGGGAAGACATAAAAGGCCTAGCCCGCCTAAGGTTCAAGGGCAGGCCGAGAGTACGCTAAACAGGCGCTATGCCGGCCCCGGTTGGGTAATTCCCGGCTTTAGCTGGCCGTGCCCGGTGGCGGCAGGAACGCAATTAGGCCGCTGAGCGCGAGCGCCAGCGCGAGGAACGCCATCACGGACAGCACGAAGATGCGGCCGAACGTCCAGCCTTCGCCTCGGCGGCGCGACCTGTTGTTGCCGCGTTGTTGACCACGCCGCATTCCCGCCGGCGCGTCCGGCGTAGCGTCCTCCCGCACCCGTATCCGCTCCAGGAATGAGCGGCGTTCCTCTCGATTCCCCCCGGGGCCGGGCTGCCCGCCTCGGCCATCTCGTCCGCCGCCACGCCCCGGCCTCGGTGTCTGATTTCGTCTCCTGCTCATGCCTCAATAGTACCCTTTACCGTCGAGTTTTCTCCAACAACTGTAACGATAGCCGCCCCGGCGACCCCAACAATCCATACAATCTCACCCGTGTCACCATCGATGACGATGGGAACTCTGTCCCGCCACGCGCGCGGAATCTTCGTGTCGATGAACACGTCCTGAACCTTGCGCGTACCGCCCTGCAACCGAATACGATCTCCCGGCCTGCGCGCCCGAACACAAAGTCGTCTTCGCCCGTCCGTGTTTCCGATGACGATCCCAAGCGCCCCCGGCAGCAGATTTGCTCCCTCGCCGGAAGCACACAGCTCTGTCCCGCTCTCTACGATGCGCGACGTAAATGTCCATGCACCGGCCGTCGTAGACCCATCCAGCAGGACCTCGGCGGGAACAAGCTCAGGGAGAGCGACTGACGGCACGCCGATAGACAGAACGGCGTGCTCCGCGTTCGTACAAGAAAGAAACAGCCCATTTGGCAAGCTGATCTCCGAGCCCGTCCGACCATCCACAATCAACGACTCCATCGCGAGATAGTTCCGCCGGGTGAAGCCCTCCGCAGAGCCGAGCAACGTGTCGATAGCCCGCTCAATGACAACATGCCGCAGCGCCGTATGGGCCTCGCGCATCGCTTGACGGTCGATGCGAACCGACTCCCCATCCGCCGCCAATTCGCACGCCTCGCTCCACAGTTCCTCTGCCTCAGCCTCGATATACTCCAACGCTACTCGCGCATCCTCAGATGCTCGCCCAACGGCATCCGATGCACCCTCGCGGATGCGTTCCATCAGCGGGAGAAGCTCATGCCGCACCCGGTTGCGGAGATGCGCCGGGTCCGCGTTGGATGCGTCCTGCCGTGACCGCAACCGCCGCTCCTTCAGATAGCCCATGACGCCTGCCCGCGTCACGCCAAGCAGGGGGCGGAGGATCGGTACGCGCTTTCCGTTCGGCATGGTGAACGGCGATTCCGACTCTTCAACCATCCCTGCCAGGCCGCGCAGCCCAGCCCCGCGCAACAGACTCAACAGCACAGTTTCAATTTGATCGTCAGCCGTATGCCCCAGAACCACGGCGTCCGCCTCAAACGTGTCCGCCGCCTCCATCAGCGCAAGATGACGCGCCTTGCGCGCAGCCTCCTCCACGGACAACCCCTCCGCTCGTCGCATCTCGGGTACGTCCACACGCCTGACTGTCACAGGCACTTTCCAACGGGCACATAGACGCCTCACGTACGCTGCGTCACCTCGCGACTCCGGTCGCAACCCATGGTCAACGTGAGCAACGTGCAACTCCAAGTGACAGTCGTCCTGCAATTCGACGAGGCTTGCCAGCAGCGCTGTCGAGTCGGGCCCGCCCGATACCCCGACAACCAACCGCGCTCCGCGTCCCACATAACCGCCGGACTCCAGCACATTGCGTACACTGCCAACGAGGTCCGACCGTGACGGCCGGTTGATAGAAGGCATGATGGAGTCAGTCGGCGGGGTCGGGCGAAACGTTCAGGCTCGTCAAGGCCCATTGCAACTCATCCGCAGGCCCGATGACGTTCGGCACACGCGAGACCAGCAGGCTGTATGTCCCGGGCGTGATGCGAAGCCGCCCGTAGTTGGACAGCGGCATCCCCAGCGCCCGGCACATGATGGAATACAGTGCGAAGGCATGGGAGACAATGATCACGTTGTCCTGCGCGTCATGCGCCCGCGCCACGGCGTCCACCACGCCCCACGTCCTGTCCTGCAGCTGCTGCAGCGTCTCGCCCCCGTCCGGAAACTGCGCTGTGGCGGGATCACGCGTCCAGTGCTCAAAGAAATCAGGGAACATCTCGCGCATGTCCCGCAACGGCGCGCCGTCCAGCCCGCCGAAATTAAGCTCCAATAGGTCATTCTCCGTCGAGACCGTTAGGCCGTGCGGCGAGGCGATAGCCTCAGCCGTGCGAACCGCGCGGCTCAGCGTGCTGGACATCACCGCCGTCACGTTCATGGAGCCGAATGCCCCCGCCAACGCCTGCGACTGCGCGATGCCGGCCTCGTTGAGCGGAACGTCGGCCCGTCCCTGCGCCCGCCCCTCACGGTTCCACTCCGTCTCCCCATGCCGCACCAGGTAGAGGTTCATTGCGGAACCCCCGGAATGGGCTCGCTTAGGGCCATTGACGCTACGACCCGCATCACCCAGCGTCCTCCGTCCGTACCGTCACCTCATCGATCCGCGCGCCATGGATCTGCGCCACCGTGATCTCATAGGGACCGTGTACGAGGGCCTCTCCCTCCTCGGGAATCCGCCCAAGCTGCTTGAGCACGAATCCGGCGATGGTCTCATACTCGCCGTCGCCGTCCGGCAGGTGAATGTTCAGCTGCTCCGCCAGTTCATCGATATGCATGATGCCGTCCACGCGCACCGTGCGTTCATCCACCGCCTGGAACGCCTGCGGATCGCCGGGATCATCCACCCGCCCGACGATGAGCTCAATGGCGCGGCTGAGCGTCACAAGGCCGGAAATATCACCAAACTCGTCGACAACCATAACCATCCGAGATCGGTGCGCCCGCATCTCGTCCATAAGGTCGTCGATCATCTTGGTCTCCGGAACGAAGTGCGTCTCACGCAGGTCCGTGGTGATGGAGCTATTCATCGTGAGTTCACCGAGGGCGTGCTTGTGGAGAACACTCTTGATGGAGAGGATGCCCGCCACGGTGTCCGGCTCATCTCCCAAAACGGGGAAGTGTGAGTGGGTGTGCTGCGCGTACACCTCAAGAAACTCGGAGAGTGTCATTCCATTGCGAACCCAGATTATCTCCGTACGCGGCGTCATGATCTCCCGGACCATGCGGTCGCCAAACTGGAACACCTTGTGGACAAGCTCAGCCTCTCGCTCCTCCACGGTTCCCTGTTCCACGCCCGTCCTGATCATTGCGCGGAACTCCTGCGCGTTTACCACGGCGCGGCCTGTCCCGCCCGTCACCCAGGCCACGAATCCCGCGAACGTCGTGAAGACAATCGTCACCGGCGCGAAGATGAATGAAAACACCCGGAACGGCGGCGCGACGAACACCATCACGCGCTCTGCATGGCGCGCACCGACCGTCTTCGGTGTGATTTCCGCGAAGACGAGCAGGGCAATAGTGGTGATAACCGTGGCCGCAACGAGGCCCTGTTCCGAGTTCTCGAGCAGTGTCAAGGCGATGCTTGTTGCAATGGCCGCGGCGGCCGTATTGGTGAGGTTGTTGCCGACCAGCAGCGTCGAGAGGAACCGCTCCGGCCTCTCCTTCAACCCTGCCGCGATTCGCGCCCCTCGTGAACCGTTCTCGGCGCGGTGCCTCAGGCGATGTGGTTGAGACGCAAGAAACGCCGCCTCGGTGCCTGAGAAGATTGCCGAAAAGAGAAAGGAGAGCCCCAATAGCGCAAGGCTAATGGTCTCGACCTCCTGCATGTGAGCGCGTCCCTCCTCCCTGACGGGAGATTGCTGTCGTTATAGGTGACTATTCTACATGTCGCGCAGCAATCGTTCGCGCCGGGCCGGGGGAGTAGCGCCCACTGGTATCATTAATGAGCATGCTGTTTTGAGAGCGCGGGGATTTTTCGAATGGCAACATACACTACGGCTAGTTTCAGCATTACGGGCGGCGAGGCGCAGCCGATGGCGCCCTATATCCGCCTGTGGGAAGACAGGCTACGAGACGGCATTGATGCCGTTTACGGTTTGGTGGAGGTCGTCTCAGGTCCTGCGACAACAGTCTCGGACATTGTCTGGGAGGCGCTTGAGGAAGGACTTAATGCGCAGCGGAGACTTACGACGACACGCTACCTGCAGAGCGCGATTGAGTCCGCCCAGTCAACTCTGAGCGAGTACTCCGTGCGCGGCTGGCGCGCAAGCGCAGTATTGGCCGCGCTTACCGGGAATGAGGTCTACCTTGCCTGGGCCGGGCCGGCCGTCTCCTGGGTTGTTACCAGTAAACAGGTCTATTATCCGGGCTATGTCACGCCGGGTAACCCGGGCGGCGCGCTCGGGGAAGAGGGTGAAGTGCCCATCTACGTGGCAAACGAGCAGATTGATGACGGCGATACCATCGTGATTGGCTGGTCGCAGATGCCGGAAGTCATTGAAGAAGAACACGTATCCACGATCATCAAGTCCGGCATTGATCCTGCAATGCGTTCCCTTTACCGCATGGCGGCGCAGGAAAGTGAGTTCGCCATGCTGATGCTGCAACTCGCTGCGGCCTGAGCCGCACAGGCTCACTCCGAACCCTCACGTCGGCAGCCATGAGAATCCTTGGTATTGAATCGTCTTGCGATGAGACGGGCATCGCCATCGTTGAGGACGGTCGACGCGTCATCGTCCACGCCCTGTCTTCGCAGGCGGATATCCATGCGCGATTCGGCGGCGTGGTTCCGGAGATCGCGTCACGCCAACACCTGCTGACATTTCCCACCCTCCTTCGTGACGTCATGCATCGACATGACGGCGACCTCAATCTGGATGCCATCGCCGTGACATACGGCCCGGGACTGGCGGGCTCCCTGTTGGTGGGTGTCAATTTCGCCAAGGCGCTCGCGATGGCGTGGGACCTGCCACTGTACGGTGTCCACCATCTTGAGGGACATGTCTATGCGAATTGGATCGCGGACGGGCAGTGGGACAGTGAGGAGCGGGGCGACCCAATGCTGCCATCCGTGGCGCTAATCGTCTCCGGCGGCCATACGGACATCGTGTTGGTTGAGGAGCACGGGAACTACCGTCTGCTGAGCGAGACAAGAGACGATGCCGCAGGCGAGGCCTTCGACAAGGTGGCGAGACTGCTTGGCCTCGGCTACCCGGGCGGCCCAATCATTGAACGCATCGCCCGTGAGGCGACCGACCCCGTCCGCTTTCCCAGTCCGCTAATCAGGGACTCGTGGGATTTCAGCTTCAGCGGCCTCAAGACGGCGGTGCTCCGCGTGGTGAACGAGCGTGGCGGGACGGACGCGCTGACTCAGGAAGACATCGCCAACATCGCCGCAGGCTTTCAGCAGACCGCTGTCACAGGCCTGGCGGACCGCCTGCTGGAGGTCGCCC